>OBID01000084.1_pt1 | contig 40293 bp, 32 predicted proteins | sample 1519781 | NCBI WGS metagenome assembly OBID01 (sample SAMEA3991478, study PRJEB22521) | metagenome | biome: anthropogenic terrestrial biome; feature: sewage plant; material: sludge | place: Sweden | collected 2012-09-26 | reverse complement strand
TGAACAAGTAGGGAAAAAACAATTTCCTTGAACCCAATCCATACAGTAGGCATGGATTGCCCGATGGGTCTGATGACTCCTATTGTCGTATCAGATCACGACGATAAATATCGTGATGCTGATAGAATCATCAGTCACTCGTAGGAGCCGACGCAATGAAAAATGCACTCGAAATGCATTGCAATAGAAACACCTTTTAAGTGCATTTTTCATTGGTCGGGTCACTGATGTTTACAATCAGGATGCCGATATTGATCGTCGGCAGTTAAACCCTGACAAAATTATTTTCATTGAGAAAATAATTTTCGTCAGCTGACTGACGATTCTGTCACCATCCCGATATCCATCATCGGGATCCAAAGGAGATAATCATTGCATTTCTAATGCACGATTACGGTTTAATATTTCCAGCTATATTCAATCCGCTGGGAACAGATGTGGGAATACTTTTATCGTAGTCCGCATCATTTAAAGAGTTTAAAAATGAAATAATAGGCTCCATTTCTTTTACACTCAATTTTAACTCGCTGATCAATGGATCAAATTGCTGTTTGGTTACCTCTTCAAGTCGGCTTTTACCATCTGCCATATCTTCATAAAACTCCAATACCTCTTTTAAACTATTAAAACTTCCATTATGCATATAGGGCGCCGTAAACCGAAGGTTTCTCAAGCTAGCCGTTCGAAATGCATAGGTATCTTTTATCCCTTTATCCATTTCTAATAATTCAGGGTTTTTAGGAACTCCCAATATATGAGGCTGGTAATCAGAAAACATGGGGCCATTGTGACAATTACCACAACCTACCTTTTTAAACAAACGGAATCCTTCTTTTTCTGCCAATGAAATAGCGTCTGCGTCGCCGCGCATAAACCTATCAAATCTAGTATTAGGGGTTATTAAAGTTCTTTCGAATGCAGCAATAGATTTCGCTATGTTTTCGGCATTAATATCACCGGAACCTCCATAGGCAGCTTTGAATAGAGACACATACTTTGGAATATTTTTCAACCTTTTTATAATCTCACTTAATATTTGATCCTCGGAAAAATGAGTACCTCTCATTTCTTCGTAGGTTAATATAGGTAGTAAAGCTTGACTTTCAAGGCTATTTATGCGCAAATCCCAAAACATCGGCGCACTCTCAGGGGTATACTGATTTGTTGTATTAATTCCATTAAAAGCAACATTAAGTATGGTGGGTGCATTTCGTTTGACCAAAGGGATTTTATTGGGTTTATTAAAAACACGCTTGCTACCCAGGCCTCTGCCATTTGAACCAATGGATAAATCTCTATATTCAGCATAACCATTAGAAGGGTGATGACAAGTAGCACATGCCACATCCTTTTCACCAGATAAAATTGGATCGTAAAAAAGTAATTTTCCCAATTGTACCTTTTCTGGACTTTGGGCGTTATCGCTTGGTGATTTTACATTTTGGGGTAGAGCAATAAATACACTTAAATAGTCAAAATTTTTCTTTATTTGTGATTTTTCAGGTAGTATCTGCCTTTTTTCCGGTTCAGGATTGGTGCATTGCACAATTAATAAAAGGATAAATGGAATCAAAAAGCAGCAGATGTATTTTTTCTCTATTTTCCAACCTGAAGAAGCATATTTTTTAAAGAAGGTGACCATGATAACCTGAATACAATGTAATCAACTTTTCTCAATTGGTGGAATTATCCAATGACAGGATTTGAATGTGTATTTTAGGATCTACTTTGTAATCCAACAGCATCAGGTAATACTGCAGTTGCCTCTATCTCTATCAAACATCCATAATGCAGGGTAGGCACTGGGACAATACACCTTGCAGGCTTATGGTCTCCAAAAAAGAGCGCATAACGATCGTTTACCTGGGCCCACAATGCTACATCAGCGATATAGACCCTTGTTTGTAATATATTGTTTTTAGAGCTCCCGGCTTCCTTGAGGATGACTTCGATCTTCTGTAAGGTCAGATCAGTTTGCTCCTCGATAGTGGCAGGAATGTTTTTTGAAATTGGATCGATAGGTAACTGACCAGATAAATATAATATTCCGTAGTGAGCTATACATTGTGAGTAATGCCCATTGGCTTTTGGCATAGAGGGTGTGGTGATGACATGCATTTTGATAAGATTTTTCTTTTGTAAAAAATAAGGTTTGACAGTAATAAATAAGGTTTGACAGTAATCCTCGATTTTAGAATTCTCAATGTATTTTTCAACAGTCGAGTAAACTTTTTTTGATCATTTACTCGCCAGCGTGCTCTTTATCAATAGACCAATCTCTCCTCCCCATCCTTTCCGTCCATTGTTTTCTTTCATCCGCACTCATGCTTTTCCAGCGCTGTTGTAGCATACCTTTTCCGCTCAGGTAATTTGACCGGTTATTAAATCCTTTTGGACCGATATTGCCCGTAAGGATTCGGACCAGGATCAAAAGACCCAGCGCTTGAAAATAAGATAAGGACTTCAAACCAAATAAGTCTACGACGATATTGTTCCAAAGCAGCATCACTGCATAAGTCAGGAGGGCGAACAAAGCCAGCTTAAATAAAATGATTCTTGCAACCCAGTTTTTTTTGTGCTTTCTCATTTATTAGTCATTAAATAGGTTTTCAAACTCTTTTTTTAATCTTTTTACTGCATAACTTTTACGAGCCAGCAAAGTATTGATGGATACGCCTGATTTCTCAGACATCTCTCTAAAGCTTACATCATTCATTTCGTTTTCGATGAATACTTCCCTTTGTTCAGGTGGTAATTTTAGTAATAATTTTTGAAGTAAATCCCAAAACTCCTGGCTTTCCAGTATTTCAGAAGGCAGACTTGCTTCTGCCCATTCGTTAAAGGATAGCCCTTCGCTTATCTCATCACCATCTTCATCACCCAAATCAGGTTTTTCAAGTGAGCTAAAAGGAATGGTCTTTTTCTTTTTATAAAAATTAATCACTCTGTTATTGGCTGCAGTAAAAAGCCAGCTGCTGATCTGTTCAATATCATCCAGTTCATCCTGGCGTGATAGCTGATACCAAACCTCCTGGGATATATCTTCAGCCTCTTCAAGATCCCCTATTTTTGATTTGATGAACCTCAGCACACGGTTGCCATATTCGGCAAACCAATTGGTTATTTTTATTTCTTTTTGTTGTTGCTGGCTCATGGTGATGACGGTTTTTAGGACCGCCCGGAGGATCAGAATAATGGTTGGATTTAAATAGAAAAAAATAAGCAGATACGGTGAAGCATCTGCTTATAAATATAGACGAAATTTGCTATTCTTTGTCAGTTTTTAGTATGGTCATTTACCAGAGTGTTTTTCATTTCTGTCCCATGGCTTTTTTAGTTGGTGCCAATGCTGACTTGCTTTATCATTGGAATGCCGCCAGGAATGCATAAGATTGTTTGTTTGATCCTGAGGTCTTTCAGCATTATTTTTCTGCCATGCATAACACTCCCATCGATGATCTTTAAGATGATGATGATGTCCAAAGAAAGAGAATAGAGACACAAAAGTTATTACGCCAGTCAGTATACCTGTTAGCCAAAGGGTACTTTTTTTCATTTTTGATTTTTATTATTTTAGTTGTTTGATAATTACTTGTTGATTGGTTCGACGATGCCGGAATCATCTTTTCCTGCATTGCGACAACCACGATGCTTCATTTTTTCAAAAAAAGCCTTTTTCTCTTCATCACTCATATTTTGGAATCGCTGCCATCGATGACCACGACCTGCAAAAGCATGTTCATGACTGAAGCCCCTACCAAATCCTCTGCCCATTGTCATTCGGATCATAAATCCCATCAGCCCAAGGAATATGACAGACTTTAGCAAGAAAAAAGGGAAAGCAAATAGTGCCCATCCACCCAGGACACCCAAAGCGCCTGCTTTTAAAATTTGATTGTTCATTTGTTAGTTGTTTTTAATTTGATTGTTATATCAGTTAAGACAACCCAGTATGACAATTATTGTAAGAGCAATAAAATATTTTTTTAAAAGAGTATGAATTAGCCCATGCCTGAAAAAAATCTAACCCTTTTTGCATTCGATAAAAAGCTCTGAACCTGCACGGGCAGGATGCGAGTTATTACAAAGCTCCATTTTCTTAATTTCAAATTTTGAACTGAATAGTTCCTGGTATTCCTCCAGTTCACCTCCAAATGGTGGTCCTGCCTGGTCAAAATATCGATTGAATAATACGCCGGCAAGCAGTCCTCCCTGTTGGAGTAATTCGTGCATATGGTCGATATACCTTCTTCTCAGACCAGGATCCAATGCACAAAAAAAGGTTTGTTCGAGAATCAACTCATACTGGCCTTGATGTGCAAAAAAATCTCCTTCGATGATATGAATTTGTGATTGATGGCTGGTCCGTGACCTGAGATCGGCGATAAGTGATGGAGCTATATCTATGATGGTGATGTTTTTAAATCCTTGATCTGCCAGGTAAGTAGCTTCATAGGCGTTGCCGGCCCCTGGGATCAATATAGCAAGGTCTTTATTATCGAGGCTATCTATATATGAATTTAAGGGGGGAGATACGGCCCCAAGATCCCAGCCCGTAGTATGGTTTAAATACTTATTGTTCCAAAAATCTGCATTGAGAGCAGCTGTCGATGATACAATTTTATCTTTCATTTTAATATTATAATCTTTAGTCAAACAAAGTAACTCCGATAACAATCAATTTGAACTAAGAGCTGTACTTTGGATCGTAGAATGGATAGTTAAAATTATTTTGCTTGCTATCATGTATAAAATTAAAAGTTATTCGATCCTTTTCTTACAAATTTGTTGCCTGCTGGCATCTAATTTTTATTTTCCGATGACATCTATTGGCCAGGTTGATCGTAAAGCGACCAAAGAGACCAGGGCACTCTACCAACATCTGTTTGACTTGCGTACCAAAGGAGTCATGTTTGGTCACCAGGATGCACTGGCATATGGGCTTAATGCTGACTTAACAAGATGGATTGGTGGCGTCAATCATTCTGACATCATGACCATTACAGGGGCACACCCCGCCGTGGTGGGACATGATCTTGGGCACCTGGAGCTGGGGCAGGAAAAAAACCTCGACGAGGTGCCCTTCAATAGCATGCGTCAATCGATCCTGCAAGTGTATAAAAATGGAGGCATCAACACGCTCAGTTGGCATCCCAACAATCCGCTGGATCTATCTAAAACTACCTGGGATAAAATGGATAGCACGATAGAGAAGGTCCTGAATAATAGAAAGCACCTAAAAGCATATAAAAAAATTCTGAGCAAACTCGCCACTTATATTAAAAGCTTAAAGGGTCCAGAAGGAGAATTGATACCTGTCATTTTCAGACCCTACCATGAGCATACCGGTAGTTGGTTTTGGTGGGGAGCTGCTCATTGTACAGCAGATGAGTATAAAGCTTTTTGGCAGATGACGGTCGACTATCTGATCAGAAAAAAGAAGGTCCATAATATTTTGTATGCTTACTCTACTGATAATTTTAACAGCGAAGAGCATTATTTGGAGCGATTTCCAGGAGATGACTATGTAGATATCCTGGGATTTGATACCTATCATCGCAATGCGCCTTTTTCAGACTCTGTTTTTATAGCCAATACAAAACGCATGGTGGCTACCATAAAAAAATTAGGTACTGAAAAAAACAAACTGTATGCTATCACGGAGACGGGACTTGAACGAGTGACAGAAAATGATTGGTGGACCCGTATCGTCTATCCTATCATCTCTGATTCTGGTTTAAGTTATATCCTGGTATGGCGCAATGGTCGACCAGATCATTTTTATGCACCTTACCCCGGGCATAGCAGTCAGGAGGATTTTATTCGATTTTTTAACCTGCCAGGTACCTTGTTTGAAAAAGACTTAGACAACTTATATCATTAAAAGAAGAGTACTTTAAATTAAATATTTTAATTCAGTATATACCTATGGAATTTAGTGCGAGATTAGAGATGTTGAGCCAGGTAAAAACTACCTTATTCAGTAAAAAGAATGAAGTCGTTCAGCCAGGAAATGGTATTTACGAAAAATATAAATACCCTGTCGTCACCGCTGATCATGCTCCACTCCATTGGGAGTACGATCTGGATCCTGCGACCAATCCCTATTTGATGAAAAGATTTGCCATCAACGCGACTTTCAATGCGGGTGCAATAAAATGGAACGAAAAATATCTCTTGGTGGTGCGCGTAGAAGGAGCTGACAGGAAATCATTTTTTGCCATCGCCGAGAGTTCGAATGGAATCGACGGGTTCCAGTTTTGGCAGCATCCGATCACCATGCCTGAGACGAGTGACCCTGATATCAATCTGTACGATATGCGTGTGGTTGCACATGAAGATGGTTGGATCTATGGCATCTTTTGTACGGAAAGAAAAGATCCAAATGCAAAAAATGGAGACGAGTCTTCTGCAGTCGCACAAGCTGGCATCGCTCGAACCAAGGACCTGGTCACCTGGGAGCGCCTGCCTGATCTGCAATCGCCATCACCACAACAACGCAATGTAGTCCTGCATCCTCAATTTGTCAATGGCAAATATTTTATCTATACCCGACCTCAGGATGGGTTTATTGAAGCAGGTACCGGAGGGGGTATCGGTTATGGATATTCTGAGACGATGAATCCGGCTATTGTAGAAAAGGAGTACATCCTGGATGAAAAACGCTACCATACCGTGTACGAAGTAAAAAATGGCCAGGGACCGGCTCCCATCAAAACGACCCAAGGCTGGTTGCACCTTGCACATGGAGTTCGAAATACGGCAGCTGGCTTAAGGTATGTATTGTATATGTTCCTGACGGATCTTAATAATCCTCAGGTAGTCACGCACAAACCAGCCGGTTATTTTCTTGCACCGGAAGGAGATGAGCGCGTGGGCGATGTCAGTAATGTTGTTTTCTCCAATGGTTGGATTGCTGATCCGGATGGTAGGGTGTTTATATATTATGGATCTTCAGATACGCGCATGCATGTAGCGACTAGCAGCATTGATCGTTTGCTGGATTATGTGATGCATACTCCGGCAGATGGTTTTAGATCTGCAGCCTCGGTAGAGGTATTAAATCATATCATCGCTCGCAATTTGAATTTGGCACATTCATCCATTGGGTAAAATGACCAATGAGCTTACAGTGTTTTATGAAGAGATACGAACTGAAGCCGATCGTATCCTGTCCTGGTGGCGTATGTATGCCCCGGATCCTATTCACGGTGGCTTTGCTGGCGAAATAGATCAGCACAATATGCCCAAGGTGGATGCAGACAAAGGAAGTGTACTGCATGCACGGATCCTTTGGACTTTTTCAGCAGCTTATCGAAAACTTGGCCATGCCGAAGATCTCGAGCTGGCCCGGAAAGCATTCAATTATCTGGTGACGCATTTTTATGATCTGCAGCTAGGTGGTGTCTATTGGGCTTTAAAACCAAATGGAGACATTAGTAATAATAGAAAACAGATCTACGCACTTGCATTTGCCATCTACGGTTTGGCAGAATATTTTAAAATAACGGGTGATCATGCTGCACTGGATCCTGCCATCCACTTGTACCAGGCCATCGAATATCACAGCCAGGATCCGGAATTTGGTGGATATTTTGAAGCATATAGCAATGAATGGGGCCTATTGGATGACTTAAGACTCAGCGAAAAAGATCGCAATGATCCCAAGACGATGAATACCCACCTGCATCTCATTGAGGCTTATGCCAATCTCTATCTTGTCTGGAGAGAACCCCAACTTAAAGTATCCATAGAAAGACTCCTGGAAATATTTGATAAAAAAATTATTCAACCCAATCATCATCTGGCTTTGTTTTTTGATAAGGCCTGGCAAAAAACATCCGAAGCCATATCATACGGTCATGATATAGAGGCATCATGGCTACTACACGAATGCGCCCATATTTTACAGGATCCCGATTTGTATATCTACTGGAGCGCCAAGGCTATACAAATCGCCAACGCTGCCACAGAAGGTATTCAACATGATGGTAGTTTTATCCACGAATATGATCCTGAGCATTTACACACCGATGCTCACCGTGAGTGGTGGGTCAGTGCAGAAGGTATGGTTGGATTTATCAATGCGTATCTCCTGACAGGCGACGAGCTATATCTGCAGAAAGTGTCCAGGCTATGGGAGTTTACCAAATCACACCTGTTAGATCACGAGTCCGGCGAATGGTACTGGGGAGTACATGCAGATTATACTAAGATGGCAGAGTACAAAATGGGTTTTTGGAAATGCCCTTACCATAATGTCAGAGCGTGCTTTGAGATTATGGAACGGATTGAACAAATAAAAAGCAAATAGGGTCCGCAAAACAAATTGCAGTTAAAGCATTAACCCAAAAAATTCATTAGCGGTTGAATTTTTTATCCTTCGGATCCCGATGATGAATATCGGGATGCTGATAGAACCATCAGTCACTCTGTCAGAGGTTAATCCTGATATTGATTATGAAATAAATTCTTCCATCAAAAAGTTCACAATTCATTAATCAATCAATCATCAGATCGTTCATTTGAAATTCAAATGAACAATTTCGGATTAATGCATATGTGGATTGAAAGTCCCCTGCATTAATAATTTACCACGAGCTATCAATGAATCCGACACACTCCCTTCCTCAAAAACCACCTTGTCTGCAGTAAGATCATAAGCCATTTTGCCTTGTTCGGTTACAAAGCCAAATCCTTGATCAAAAGTATAAAACACACTGCCGGTTTGAGTAGAATCTAATAGCTGATGGGCAAATCGGTAGGGCAGATGGAGGCTATCGTTCTTAAAGAGAGATGATAGAAGAGAATAAGCCAGATCGGTATGGGACCCAATTTTATTCAAACTTTTTCCCTTCAAATCATCGTTTAATGCAGGACCAAATATCAACATTGGGATCTTGAATTTGCCAGGGTCAAAATTATTGGTATAATCCCTTGGCATAGGATTGCCATGATCAGCAGTGAGAACAAAAAGGGTAGAGTCAAACCAGGATTGTCCTTGGGCTAGTTGTAAAAACCGGCCCAGGCTTTGATCTGTATAGTAGACTGTATTTCTAAAAAGATCCGGCCAGGTTTTACTATGAATCAATGGGGCAATAGGTATATCATAGGGCTCATGACTACTGAGGGTGAGGATACAACTGAAGAAGGGTTGCTTTTCCTGATGGAGATCTTTGGCCATACGCTCAAAGACATAATGGTCTGCCACACCCCATTTTATACCCCGATAGTCCGCAGGAAAGTCCCTGATATCTATAATCCTTTCAAATCCGGTATTGATCAGATAAGATTTGATATTGGCAAATTCTGATTCGCCTCCGTAATAAAACGAGCTGGAATAACCCTTTTTTTGGAGTGATTTGGTCATAGATGGAATATCACTTGTCAGGTCATTGTTTTGAATGATCGAGCCAACCGGCCTGGTAGGAAATCCATTGAGTATGGAAGGCAGCCCTTTGTAAGTACGATCTCCATTGGCATAAAAGTGAGGCCAGATCAATCCTTGCCCTACTAACGAATCTATAATAGGAGTCAATCCTGATTCTCCTCCAAAGGCCGGTATCACATCCGCAGTAAATCCTTCAAGCAGGATGAATACAATATTGGGCTTTATCACCTTGCTCAAAATATACGGCGTTGTGTCTTTCTGATAAAAATCTTTTAATACCTGATCTACCGCTTGTGAAGTGCCAAAATGATAAGGGTTGGCACCACCATGATTGTTTACGACTTTATTCATCAGGTTCCATGTAGCATTGATCGAGGTGTTATTGTACAGGGGAACATCAGAAAAGTATGCTGAACTCTGATTGATAGGTTCCAATTGTAAGCCGCCGCGAATACCTATAAATGAGAGGCCTATCAAGCCTAAGTAGGCAAGCCCTGATCGCAGGCGTTCAGAAAATGTTTTTGAAAATTCTGGCTGAATTGGATTTGCTAGCACACGGTACAACCACCATAGACCTAAAAAACTGATCAGGAACACCAAACCTACGATCATCAGATGATCACCCTGGCCAATGCTCGCCATGACTTCTGCAGGGTGTCGGGCAAAAGACAATGCAGTAAGATTGAGCTTGGTCGCCCAATGTTTGTATACTACCAAATCTGCTACAGTAATCAAAAGATAGATTGATAAAGCGATCACTTGCCAGTATCGGCGTAACTGATCAAATAATTTATAGGCACTCCAATCATAACACCATGCCAACAATAATGCAAGTGAAGTGATATAACAACTCAAAGAAAAATCCAGTCTACATCCGTAGACAAATGTATTTATCAAATTAATTCCAGCATCGTATTCGCCCCAATGATATAAAACAAAAAGGACACGTGCCCACCAGGCTACTAATAACCAATATGCGATATGAACAATAAAGAATCTAAGTAAAATCTTCACCGGAATAAATAATTTCAAAGGTATCAATTACCCGTGGGGTGTGCTAATGGACCAGGCTGGTCAATACAACTGAGTTTTAATGAAGTCCTTTTTTTTCTGGTTTTTTATCTCCGGTGGTAGGGTAGACAAGATTTCAGATTTAAGCGCATCGATGATATACCTCTTGATATGCTTACGAAAAGTCACGATACCGATTTCCCGGACCGGCACGGGACTTTTAAAATAGCGGATGCAGTCTATTTTATGGTCAGGTATATCTTTGAGTGCCAGCATAGGCAGGATGGTAATACCCTGATTGATATCGACTATTTTTTTCAAAGTTTCGATTGTCCCTGCTTCAAAACTTAACTGGTGCATCTCTTTTTCCCTGTTTTTTAATTCACATAGATTGATCACCTGGGACCTGAGGCAGTGCCCTTCTTCTAATAGCCACAGCCTGTTGATATCAATATCACTGGCTATAACATACTTTTTGCGCATTAATTTTTCTTCTGAGGATGCATAGACCACAAATTCTTCAAAAAACAAAGATTCTTCATACAATCGGACATCATTCAGTGGGGTGGCCAAAATGCCCGCATCCAGCTCTAATCGCTCCAGTTTGTGGATGATTTCGTCCGTGGTCAGTTCACTTATTTTTAATTTGAGCTCGGGATATTTTTTTAAAAATGAATTTAAAAACAAGGGCAATAAATAAGGTGCAAGGGTGGGTATGATACCAATGCGCAGCTCCCCGGTTACTTTCCCTTTTTGCTCTTGAACGATCTCTTGAAGTCGATGACTCTCTTGCAGGATATTTTTGGCTTGAGCAATGATTTTTTTGCCTGTTTCTGTGGGTATGATAGGCAGTTTACTCCTGTCAAAGATCTTGACACCCAGTTCTTCTTCAAGCTTTTTGACCATGGTACTGAGGGTAGCCTGGGTCACAAAGCAAGTCTCCGCGGCTTTTACAAAGTGCCGGTGTGTATCCAGGGCAATAATGTACTCTAATTGTTGAATATTCATTTTAAAGATATTGAAGCTGTCAATACAAATATAGCTTCTATCACTTTAGTATATATCATCATGGTCTTTACATAAAGGATATTTTACCCATGAGCTTCATATCAAAAGTGGTTCCAATACGACCACCACATGGAATAAAAGAAAAAGCGCCTGCATCATAGATGAGGCGCTTTTATAAGCTTTATGTAGAATGAATAATTATCTGATCATCAGAATTTCACGATACTTCGGCATTGGCCATTCATCATCATCTACGATCAATTCCAGTTTGTCTATACAATAACGGATGGGATCAAAGAAGGATTTGACTTTTTGATTGTATGCCAAAGCCCTTTTGTGAGAATCTTCAATTGTATTGGCTTTTTTACGGGCTTCAGTCATTTGCTCTACCAAAGTTTGAATCTTGCCGGTATACTCAGAGATTTTTTTGATGGTATCCATCGTAGGCTTATATAAGGTGGCCGGGATTTTGATTTCCTTTTGACCACGTACATTGTCTACTAACCTGGTTTGATATTTAAGAGCGGTGGATACGATATGGTTAATGGCTAAGTCCCCAAGTACCCTGCTTTCTATCTGAACTTTTTTGACATAATTTTCCCACTCTATCTCTACTCTTGCATGCAATTCCTTTTCATTGAATATGCCTAATTTTTCAAACAAAGCCACATTCTCTTTTTTAAGGAAGATAGCCAGGGCGGATGGAGTATCCTTGATATTACTCAACTTGCGTTTGGCAGCTTCTTTTACCCATTCTTCTGAATAGTTATTTCCTTCAAAAATTATTTTTTTAGAAGATCGGATATAACCTTGTAGTACCTCAGTGATAGCCAGTTCTTTCTTTTGACCACCAGCTATGAGCTTGTCTACATCTTCTTTGAATGTAAATAATTGATTTGCGACCATCGTATTGAGCACGGTCATAGGATGAGCGCAGTTTGCACTGGAACCTACCGCTCTAAATTCAAATTTATTACCGGTAAAAGCAAAGGGCGAAGTCCTGTTTCTGTCAGTATTATCGAGGATAAGGGGTGGTATTTTATTTACACCCAACTTCATATAGACATTGTCACCTTTTTCTAAAGTAATTTCTTTGTTCTTTTCAAACTCTGTCAATACTCTATTCATCGTGTTACCTACAAATACCGACATGATGGCTGGAGGAGCTTCGTTTGCTCCGAGACGGTGTTCATTGCCCGGAGTGGCGATAGATGCTCTCAACAGATCAGCATTGTCTGCTACCGCTTTGACTACATTGACAAAGAAAGTAAGGAATCTCAGGTTTTCTTTAGGTTTGGAGCTTGGTCCGAGCAGGTTAATACCGGTATCTGTACCCAATGACCAGTTATTGTGCTTGCCGGATCCGTTGATGCCTGCAAATGGTTTTTCATGAAACAGGACTTTTAGCTTGTGTTTGGCAGCTACTTTTCCCATCAAGTCTATCAGTAACTGATTGTGATCGCATGCCAGGTTGAGTTCTTCAAAAGTAGGAGCTACTTCAAACTGTGCAGGAGCTACTTCGTTGTGTCGGGTACGAGCAGGGATACCAAGTTTTTGGGCTTCTATCTCAAAGTCAACCATAAAAGCATTGACTCTGGGAGGTATAGAACCAAAATAATGATCTTCTAATTGTTGGCCTTTTGCAGGGGCGTGACCAAATACGGTCCTGCCAGCCATCATCAGGTCAGGTCGGGCATTAAACAATGCTTCGTCGATCACGAAATATTCTTGTTCAGGGCCGAGAGTGGCAATGACTCTTTTAACATCCCGATCAAAATAATCTTTCATCACTGCAGTAGCTGCTTTATCTACCTGTGCGATGGCTTTTAAAAGAGGTGTTTTATAATCTAGTGCTTCACTGGTATAGGAGACAAACACGGAAGGAATACAAAGTGTCGCTGTTCCACCCAGGTTTTCCATGATAAACGCAGGAGAAGAGGGATCCCATGCTGTATAACCACGTGCTTCGAAAGTAGATCGAATACCACCAGATGGAAAAGAAGATGCATCAGGCTCTTGTTGTACCAGGGCAGACCCTTTAAATTTTTCTATAGCTTTTCCTGTTTTATAATCGATGTCAAAAAAGGCATCATGCTTTTCTGCTGTAGACCCGGTCAATGGTTGGAACCAATGAGTGTAATGAGTCGCTCCTTTGGATACTGCCCATGATTTCATAGCAGCTGCCACTTCATCAGAAGCATCTCTGTCTATTTTAGAACCAGAAAGTATGGCATCCGATATTTTTTTGTAAGCCTCAGGACTCAGCAGAGACTTCATCACATCATCATTAAAAGTATTGCAGCCATAATACTCTGAGATCTTTTGATCAGGTATCTTGACATGGGCTATAGGTCGGTTTTGAGCCAGATCCAGGGCTTTAAATCTTGAAATTGCCATTTTTAAATTTTTGTAGTTGAAAATCAGCTGTAAAATTATATTTTTTATGACTAAAGCCTACTATCTGCTTTTGTTTTTAATGAAAAATGGGGCCAAAAAATGTTATTTCTAAAAATATAGATTTTGTGATCTTTCACAAGCGAAGGTGAAAGTTAAGAATTACTCCATTGAAAAAGGCCTTAAAAAGGCCTTTTCTCTGAACTCAAAAAACTAATTTTTTTAATTTTCATTACCCAATAAGGGGTTTAGTCTTCCGTGCTGGCCACTGCCTTACCTACAGCTGCGCCGGCTTCCACTTTTTCTCTGATCTTAGTCTCGATTTCATCAGCTACTTCCGGATTGTCAGCCATGAATTGTTTGGCAGCTTCCCGACCCTGAGCGATTTTAGAACCGCCATAGCTAAACCAGGCACCACTTTTTTGGATGATTTCCAGGTCTACTCCAAGATCAACGATTTCACCGATTTTAGAGATGCCTTCGCCGTAGGTAATGTCAAAATTGGCTATACGGAAAGGTGGCGCCAATTTGTTTTTGACCACTTTGACTTTGACGGTATTGCCCAACATATTACCTTCTTTGTCCTTTATTGGCGAACCTTGTCTTCTGATATCAAGCCTGATACTGGCATAAAATTTTAAAGCATTTCCACCGGTGGTCGTCTCCGGATTACCAAACATGACACCGATCTTTTCACGCAATTGATTGATAAATATGCAGCAACAACCTGTGCGACCAATAGTACCGGTGAGCTTTCGCATGGCTTGGGACATCAGTCTGGCCTGCAATCCCATCTTACTATCACCCATCTCCCCTTCTATCTCGGCTCTTGGTACCAAAGCTGCGACAGAATCTATGACGATGATATCTATAGCTCCTGATCGAATCAAGTTTTCTGCTATCTCCAGCGCCTGCTCTCCATTATCTGGCTGAGAAATCAGCAGGTTTTCTGTATCTACTCCCAGCGCTTCGGCGTAATGCCGGTCAAAAGCATGTTCGGCATCTATAAATGCAGCCATACCACCTTTCTTTTGGCATTCCGCTATGGCATGAATAGCCAGGGTGGTTTTTCCAGAAGATTCAGGGCCATATATTTCTATCACTCTGCCTTTTGGCAGTCCGCCGATGCCTAAGGCTATATCAAGACCCAGAGAACCCGTAGATATCACTTCTACATCCTCGACTTGTCGGTCTCCAAGCTTCATGATCGTGCCCTTACCGTAGGTCTTCTCCAGTTTGTCGAGGGTAAGTTGCAGGGCTTTATGTTTTGCGTCGCGTTCGTTGCTCATTATCAATTATTTATAAAATTATATTTAAAATATTACGCACAAATGTAATATATGTATATGATATAACCTCAGATCTACATTTAAATATTCGACATTAATTGGTCGATCTATTCATCCATAGACCTGAGGTACCCATATCCATTGTTTTATGCTGCCAATAGTTTTTCAGTTTGCATCAACTCAAACTCATTGACCACAATCTCCGTGGTATACCGCTTAGTACCGTCTTTGGCTTCATAACTACGCTGACTTAATTTGCCTGTCAGGGTTATTTTGGCACCTTTTTTTAGCTCTTGTTCTACTTTTTCTGCAATTTCACCCCAGGCTACCAGGCGATGCCATTGGGTATTTTCGATTTTTGTCCCACTGGCACTGGTATAAGATTCATTAGTGGCTAGTGAGAAGGATGCCATCTTGGATCCGGTGGAAAATTGCTTGATCATCGGCTCCTGCCCGAGGTGACCCATTAACTGGACTTTGTTCGTTACGCTTGTCATAATAATTAAAAATTTATTGGTTAAAAAATATTGTTTACAAATAGATGCTACAGATAGTTATGCTTTTTGATGTACGCATGGTAGCGACGCTTACGATCTCTTTCGTCTGTATGTGGTGTCTGCGGTTCATAGTTAGTATTTATTTATTTTTTATTGTTGTTGATTGGATGCTAACAGGATAGTCAGGATTAAATCATCGGGACAAAGATGTATCAGCGGCCAAGCGATAGTCGTATTCTAATCAATTACTTGCGGTTGTAGGTGTTTGTAGCCGTTTGTATAATGTTGTTGGCTGTGTGGGAGTATAACGCTAAGAGCCTGATTATTGCGCTCTTATATTCGTATTGGTAATATTTGCCGGCATGCTATATTGTTTTATTTTTTTTACTGAAAAAAGGGTAATCAATAAAAATGTAATCAGAATCTTCTTTGATTAGATAGTTTTCATGCATGTTTTTAAGTAAATTTCATAATGAGACGATATTTATTATTTTTTATCATCCTGTGCACTATGGCTTTAATCCTATTTTTCGCAGTAGAAGAAATGGATATTCGGCTTCTAAAAAATCCTGAGGTCCTTCTTCACCAGGGAGGATTGATAGCAGCATGTGCAGGAATAGGGTTACTCATAGCGGATGTGATACTCCCAATCCCGGCGAGCCTGGTTATGATCGCCCATGGTGCCATATTTGGAGTTTGGTTAGGTAGTTTATTTTCTTTGATAGGTGGGGTAATGGCCTCCTGTGCTGGATACTATCTGGGATACAAAAGCGGACCCATGATCAATAAATTTATCACCATGCAGGAACAAGAACAAGCTTCAGACGCAATGAAAAAATGGGGTGGACTGGCTGTGCTTATTTCTCGGCCGATACCTTTGATGGCGGAAAGTATTAGTATCATGGCAGGAGTCATTCAAATGCCGGTACAAAAGTTCATCATAGCCTCATTATTGGGGATTTTGCCTGCGGCGATCATATTTGCTATTACCGGAGTCTATGCCTTAGAAATGAAAAGTGGTATTTGGAGTTTTGGTATAGTATTGTTAGTAGCAGGCTTTTTTTGGGTCATTGGTAAATACAAAAGGCACTCCTCTTCCTGGTCTAAAGAATTCTGAAGAGATCATATCATGCAAAAGGAAACCACAATTAATTAGCCATTCAAGCCTATGCTATTTTGCAGAACATGAAAACCAAGAATAAAATAAGGCCATCACATCGCTGCAATGGCCTCTGGTGTTGTATTTCTTATATTGAACTTAGAAAAAGGTATAACGATTGTCTTTGATATTGGCATTCTTTTTAAGAGATTCCATAAAAAAAGACTGAACATTGTTTTTGGATACAGCGTTAGCCTGCTCTTTGAAGAATGAAAGATCAGATTCGCCAATGGAGGGAACCCGCTGAACGGTCTTGACTACATAAACCCCACCATTGCCGGTGATTGGCTTGGAAGTAGCATTTTTTTCTGTTCCGAAGGCGGTGGCGATGACTTTAGGTTCATTGCCCATCTGTGGTAGAAAGCTGGTACTAAAATTGACGCTGCTTGCGGTATCAACCTTGGTATTATATTTTGTAGATAAAGCATAAATATCTGCTGTAGAACCAATCTCGGAGATTAATTTTTGAGCCCGTTTTTTATTAGACAAGATCATGTTGATATCATCCCGTACAGTTTCGACATTAGCCAGACCTTTTGGCTGAATGGATTTTAATCCGGCTATGGTGATTTGTTTCGTGTAAAAGTTGACTGCATCTTCGTACATATACACTTCAGGAGACACATCGCCTACATTGGTCTTTTTATCGAATGCCCACCTCACCATAGATCGTGTGCTTTCACTGGAAGGCAATAAACCTGCTGTCGCGTCATTCTGCCTTACAGCTCCTGTCTTCTCAAAACTCAAATCAGATCTGGAGGCTAAAGATTTTTTAAGATCTGTAAGATTCCTGCTTGCATTATTGAGCGTAGTGACTTCATCTTCTATCGCATTTTGAGTTTCCTGAGATGGAATAATTGGTCGTCTTACATAAGCTACTTTTACCCAATCAGGACTGTTTTTGCCAAAAGATTGTTTAGTAACTTCTATCAGGTGTATTCCAAACTGAGTCGCTACAGTGTAATAATTTTTTGGCGTCGCCTGAAAAAATATCACATCATTAAATGGTTTTACCATGACATCATGACCTACCGTACCCAGATCACCCCCATTAAATCCAGAACCTGGATCCTGAGAAAAACGGATGGCCAGAGAATCAAATCTGGCTGTACCAGCTTCTAATAATTTTTTAAGGCTATCTATAGTCTGCTGAGCAGATGGAAGTTGATCTGCGGTCTGCACCGAACGCAAAATGTGCCTTACGGTCACTGAGTCAGCGATTTTTTTACGACCAACCAGCTTGGCTATCTTGTAATCTGTACCATCGATATAGGGACCAACTACCCCGCCTGTAGGCAATCCATAGATAGTAGATGCATGCTCAGGGCTCAATTGTGCCTCCGTAAAATAAGCAGGATCCAAAGTGCCCTCATTCTGCATAATAAAAAACGAATCGTTGAGAGCTGTCTTAAAGCTATCAACCATTGCATTGAGCTCATCATATATGGCAGCACTGTCTTGAGAAGTAGGGACGATGTTAAAATTGACATATTCTAAAAATCTAGCCTCTTCTGTATACTTATAGTTGGCCTTATGATCATTGATATACTGTTGAACCTCTTTATCGGTGATGGCGATACTGTCAGTGACGAGGTCAAAAGGAAGTTTGACATATTGAAAATCGATGAGCTCGTTAGACTCTTTGTTTTTCATCTCCGCCATCCAGGCAGGTACATAGATAGCTTTTGAGATCAAGCTTGTGTATTTGGTCTGTAACTTGTCTTTGACGATCTCTTTTTTCTGTTCATTCCAGTAAGTTACCAGGTCAGGTCTCAGGGAGTTATTATCTAGTCCTTGTTTGATCTGATTGAGTTGATCTCTATCCACGATTCCAGTACTTGGATTGATAAATCTTTGTTGGATGATGGGGCTAAGGTTATTGCCAAATTGTAGTTCCTCCATTTCGGTTTCACTGACTCCAAAACCCAATTTATCAGATTGAGTCTCAAGGATGGAGCTTTCTACCAAATAATTCCAAAGATAATTTCGACGAACATAAGGATCTACAGTACTGCTGTTATAGAGGATCTGCTCTGTCCTGGAAAAGTCATTGTAATCAATACTTTTGCCATTTACCTTGCCGATACTGAATTTAGCTTGACTTCCACCCAAAGATTTATTAGTAACTACATCCATGACCAGGAAGCTCAATAGAGCAAGGCCTATCAATACAACCATAATCCAGCTATGTTTTCGTATTTTACCTATTAAAGCCATTTTTAATCAACAATTTATAATTTATAAAAATATTTAATATATCAGAGTATTAGCCTCTGTTTGAAAAAGCGAATGCAAAAGTACACTTTTTGGCTCAATGTACAAGTCAATCTCTATCTACTTCAGCGTCAATAGGGTTATAAAAATTCTGACAAAGGAATTTGTATCAAATCTTTGACTCAATGTGTTGAATTTGTCCTACTTATATATCCAAAAAAACTACTTGATAGAGGGTGTGCTTACCACAAAATATTAAGACATCCTGGGACAACGCTGATTTCGAAGCTGTCAGAGATCCCCCGACCATCACCATCTGTATGAAAGTGTACCGGCCTGGAGGTGTGCACCGTGCAGCGATCAGTTTGGATGGTCTTCACATATCGACTTTTAAGAATATTCCCTGAAAAAACCTTTAATAAAAAGGACGGCAATAATGTCATTGGTACTTTTTGAATCAATGTGATGTCCAATAATTGATCCTCCAGGCTGGCCTTAGGTGCTACGATAGCATTATTACCATATTGACTTGCATTGGCTATAGCGAGTTGAAACAAATCCTCGTGAAAGGTTTGTTGAAGCGCAACAATCTCCATACTTACAGGGGGATATGCGGCATATTCTGTATGGATGAGTTTCATATAGTTGCGCATGCCCCGTTTACCGTCCTGCCCAAATTTGGTAGAAATATAGCCATCAAACCCAATACCGGCTACATTAAAGGACCAATGATCATTGATCAAAATCGCGTCGATCAGTTTACTTTTCTTCAGAGCAAGTCTATTCAGTGCGCCTTTGAGATTCCTGGGCATATGAAAATGCCGGGCAAGCCCATTACCAGATCCCCTTGGAATAATACCTAGAAAAGCGTCGGTATGGACCAGATTTTTGGCAAGCGTATTTACAGTACCATCTCCACCGATAGCTACAAAATATTTAGTGCCTTTGGCCAACTCCTGGCGGATGATCTGTTGAGTCTCCTCAGCGTGTTCGGTTATATATACATCAGCCAGGAAGTCCAATGACTTTACTTCCGAACTTATTCTTTGATGAAGTTCTTTATTGCTTTTACGCCCGGATCGGCTATTGATGATGAAAACAAATTGGTCCAAATCGTGGTAAAGATAGTAGTAGGCCGAGATATGGAGTTGATCCTTTGTAAATTGACCAGTTTTTACGATATCATCCAATCCATGACTCTGTTAGTCCTCGCAGCGGACTCTCCGGTACTGGGACAGGTGCCCCTCCCCCGGAGGTCATCGACTATAGTCTGTATCAATGAATATTGGATGTTTTTTGGAACTTCAAAAGTATGTCTTACCGGTGCCTGATCATCAAGATGGATCGTCACTGAAGAATCACCAAAGTAGGGAAAAGAAATAGTGCCTTTGCTCCCATAGATGGTCGTGACTTCTTTTTCTGCAGCAGGGCTCGTGGTAAAACACCAGGATCCTTGCCCGGGCATACCACCCTCAAACTGAAACTGACCCAATACGATATCATCTGCTGCGTATACACCTGCTTGATTGAGATGATATGCCCTCGCGTGCACGATAGGACCAAATAACATGTCCATAATATCCAGTTGATGGCTGGCCAGGTCATTAAAGTACCCTCCGCCTGATCTCACTGGATCGGTCCGCCAATGATCGATTCCCTTATTTTTAAAACTCAGATCCTGCTTAATAGATTTATGTAGCTGAATTTCCACAAATCGGACATCACCTATAGTACCCTCTTCAAGCCAGCGTTTAATAGCCAAAAAATTGGCCAGGGCCCGACGATAATAAGCGACATATAAAGGGACACCTGCATGAGCACAAGCATTGACCATATTGATACATTGGTCATAAGACATGGCCATAGGCTTTTCGACATACACAGGCTTGCCTGCTGCCGCTACTTTAAGGGTATACTCCTCATGCGAATCTGGTGGCGTCGCGATATAGACTGCAGTGATATCCGGATCATTGATCAGGGCGTCGGCATCATCATACCACTTGGGCACGCCATGCCTTTGCGCATAGTCGCGTGCCATTGCACCATCTCTTCTCATCACTGCAGTTAGTTGAGATCCTTCTATGAGGTTGAAGGCGGGTCCGCTTTTTATTTCACATACATCACCGGCTCCGATGATCCCCCAGGATATAGACATAGTTGATCGTTTTAATTCTCTGACAATATAGGGACAGCCATCTGGATATGACAAAGTTTATATTTTAAAAAATAAAGGTTTAGCCGAAAATGCAGCGGCTTAAACCGATTGATAGGATAAATAAGGGACAGGTCCTTCAGACCAAATAATTCAATTATCAAGATTATCTCAGCTCATTTATCAATTTTATAGTCCAACCACCGCTCAATGGCCTGTTGGTAATTTATATCAATATTGGGATTGGCAGGAATGGCCTGTTTATCCACTATGGAGTAATGCCTGATATCAACGCCAGCCAGAAAAGTATGATTAACCGAAGGTTTATAATGAGCATAGGTCTCCAATAAAGTCCCATATTGGAATAAGGTTTCAAAAACTGACTTCTTTTCCCCTGATACGCTATGACCTCCCGTTTTGGAGAGTACCCGCTTTGGAGGAGTTATACTCCGACCTAGCACTTGTTACCCCGTTTCACCCTGTTTCGGAGGAGTTTTACTCCGACATTCTGTAGCGTACTCTGTTTTGAAGGAGTTTTACTCCGACTCTCCATCATCAAATTCCAACCTACTTCACCTCACGAAAGCTATTTTAATGACTTTGGTATCCGGCTGCTCCAGACCATCCCCTGCACTGATCCATACGGTATAGATGCCACTGGCGACTTTGCGGCCAGATAGGTCTAAGCCATCCCAGACATAAAGGCCTCCATTAGACTTTCCTTGATTGACCAGGAGCCCTCCAAAATCGGTGATTTTCACATTGGAGTTTCTTCGAAGACCTTGTACAGAGACAGGACCCTGGTACTCTGGTCTCACCGGGTTGGGAAATGCATAGATATCCCCATTTTGATTGGATCGTCCCCCTGCAGTAGCTTCTGTGCGGATAGACTGTATCCCATTGCCGGTACCTATAAACATTTCGCCTGTTAAGGGTTGGTATCGGAGTACAGTGATCAGATCATCAAATAGTGGACTATTATCTATCGTGTATTGATGCACCAGTTGATCACCTGATGCTGATAACACGAGGATCCCATGGCGTGTGCCAAACCATTTTCTATTGGCACCATCGATTGCTATACATTGCACATCCTCACTACCCAAAAGGCTGCCACCGAGGTCCTGCTGTACTACGACGCGTTTTGAACCGGTACAGGCTGCTTCAAATATGGATTCTCCGCATTCGAATACAAATACGCCCTTATTGGTTCCGACCCAGACACTGCCATCCAGGTCAGTGGCTATAGTATTGATGATATTGGTCTCCAGTACGCTGTTGCTGCTGGTAAATATTTTGTACCGGTCGTCCGAGGTAGCATCCACATCCGTACCCGGATCATATACGACTAACCCCTGGCCGATAGACGAAAACCATAAGTATCCCACTGAGTCTGCACTACATGCCAGCAAGTTGGTATTGGAAGGAGTCGAAAAACTTTTCCAGGAGCCATCTTTTTTCATGACAGATATAGGTCTTTCTGCCAGGTAGTTTGACATCCAAAGATTTCCATGGCGATCATATGTGAGCCCGCCGATCCTTGTTCTGGCTGCATCCCCAACAGTACCTTGAAGACTGCTGTTGCTTTTATCAAATATTTTGATCACTGGCTTATCCGGATCATCCATATTACATTGCATGAGACCACCCCAATAGGTTCCAATATATAAGGTACCATCTACCGGGTCTATGGCCATTTTGTAAAGATCTATGAGGTCAGCTTTTTGGATGTCCTTATTATTGCCCCGGTTATAATATCTCCAGATACCATCTATCAATGAAAAAAAGCCATCTCCCCGGAATAAATAACCATAGGATGCATCTATGCCCCCTGCAGCTACGTATACCTTGTCCTGATACAAGGCTATATCGGTAGAATAAGGACTTAGAGGGGTATTAAAATATTTAAAACTACAGCCCTCATTGATTTTATTGTTTGATCGGAAAGCCTGGAATCTGTCCGCAAACCAGCCTCTACTTTGTTCGTCCACGATACCATAAAGAGGTCTGGGTACACAGGAAGTGGATAGGGAGCTTATATTTTTTTGTCGGTCTACCATCAATAAAGTCCCATCGCAATCACCCTTACAGCTACTGCCCACCAGCAGCAGATTGGAGGTACTGCTGAGATATTGAATAGTATGGCCACCCTGCTCCACCAATAATTTGGCTTCGTCTATGCTGTTCCAGCTGAGGAGTTTTGATCCGGATCCAAGATAGAGGAGATCATTAAATGTTTGAATGGCCTGGTATGAACCGGATCCCAAAGACAGGGCTTGTGACCATTGACCAAAATCACTCATATTAAACCGGGTCTTATCATTTGCTATAAAATACACACCACTTTCGGTAGCTGCATATATTTTGTCCTGGTACAAAGTCACTTCATTGACAGGTACTCCAGTAAATGCTGTAAACCCAAATTCCAACTTTGTGAGATTAAGCTCGACGATGCCAAATCCGCATGCCAGGTAAGCCATCTCTCCATTTACAGGGACATGCATTCTATAAATAAATCTGTCCCCCAGAATGCGGGTATTTCTCAATATATCCGGGAGGTTTATCACTTCGCCGGTGGTTGGATCATAAAGGTCTATATTGCTGTTTTGGTAAGCTATCAGCAGATGATGGTGCTTTTCGTCCCAGGCCAATGCCTGAACACTATTATCGCTCAATCCCTCCACTTTGGTCACAAACCTGACTTCTTCATTTGATTTGTTGATGATAACCAATCCTCCGTTGGTACCAAAGAATATATCATCCGTACTCTGGGTCACAAAATTGCCGGTAGCATGGGACATATAACTCTTCCATTGGCCGATCCGTTGATCAGATTGTGCCCATACCTGAATGGGAAGGATAAATATGAATATCAGAATACGAAATAAGGTCAAATGATATTGATTGAAAGGGCAAAAATAGCCTAGAATTGATTGAGATACCTCCATAACGTATAATTCATCTAACTCTTTACGATATTAGCTTATTATTTATACCATATATATATGTATGTCATCTCCTGCCTGCCATTTGATCAGCTCTCTCCTGCTGATCTATACGAAATCCTAAAACTGAGGCACCTGGTCTTTGGTATTGAGCAGCATTGCCTCTATATAGACGCCGATGGGTATGATCAAGCGGCTTATCACCTTATATTTAAAAATGAAGTGGGTCAGATCGTAGCATATACGAGGTTGTTTGGTTTAAACATGCCTTATGCAGGCTACCTCTCGATAGGAAGGGTAGTGACACATCCGGATTTTAGACAAATCGGTTTAGGTAAAAAATTAATGAAGGAATCAATTGAAAGAGTGCGGAACCTTTTTGGAAAACATCCGATCAAAATAGGGGCACAGGGGTACTTGACAGAATTTTATAGCGCTCTTGGATTTAAAGACATAGGAAGTTATTATCTGGAGGATGGTATACCCCATCTCAAAATGGTACTTGACTGATCTTGTAATACAATAATAAGATTGTTAGAAACAAACATATTATATAAAAAAGATATTTGTAAAATTTTAACATATAGCACTTTCGGCGTTAGATTGGCTGATTCTATCGAAAAATAGTCCTGTTTTATCTACTATTACTGACGCATAGTATAGTATCTGCGCTTTCTATCAGGATTTAGCGCAATTTTGCGCCTTATTATTAAGAAATTCAACAGCTATGCGTCCTTTCTCTCTCTCTCTTTTACTTTTACTCCTAACTTTTACTATTAAAGCCCAATTTCCAGGTGCAGGTGGTGCAGCCAGCCCTGCCATCACTGGCAAAATAACTGGTTCTATCATAGACAGCACTACCCGGGAGGTGGTAGAGTTTGCAACCATAGCACTTCGTAGGACCGGTAGTACAAAAGACATCAATGGTACCTTGACTGATGAGAAAGGAAGTTTTAAACTGGAAAATGTATCAGCAGGAAAATATACCGTGATCATATCTTTCCTCGGCTTTAATACCAAAACGATCACTAATATCGAACTCACCCCAAAACGGCCTGATGCCAATATCGGTACAGTCATGCTTGCGCCAGAGGGGGTAGCCTTGAGTGAGGTCACTGTAGAAGATCAGGCCAGCCTGGTAGAAAACAGAATAGACAAACTCGTCTATAATGCGGAGAAAGATGCCAGTTCTGCTGGGGGCAGCGCGGTGGATGTCTTGCAAAAAGTACCTATGCTTTCCGTAGACCTGGATGGAAATGTCAGCCTTCGTGGTAGCCAGAGCATCAGAATATTGATCAATGGCAAGCCCAGCGGAATGTTTTCATCCAATGTGGCTGATGCCTTGAAGATGATCCCTGCAGATCAAATAAAAAGTGTGGAAGTAATCACCAACCCATCTGCCAAATATGATGGCGAGGGTACTGGTGGTATCATCAATATCATTACTAAAAAGAAGAATGCCCAGGGGACCAGCGGCAGCATCAACTCTGCTATAGGTACCAGGCAAAATAATACTTTCCTCAACCTGGGCGTGCGTAAAGGCCGTTTTGGTCTGGCAGGTGGCGGTGGATCATTTTGGGGCTGGCCTGGCAGCGGCACCAATACGCTTCAGAGAATTAACTATGTCAATGGTCTGTCTGTGACTACGGACGAAGCAGGTACCAATAAGACATCCCGGCTAGGTTATTTTGGCAATATGAATGCCGACTATGATTTTAATGCTTTCAATTCAATCTCCAGTACGTTCAGGGCCAATGGGTTTACGATGGATCAAAATTCAACCACAGCAGTATCCATAGCTGATCAGGTTCAAAGTCAAAACTTCAATTACGATAGAATAAATACAGCCAATAATGGTCGGGGTGGGTTTGACTGGAATACTGATTTTAAAAGGACCTTTAAGAAAAAAGATCAGGAATTGGGGTTTGCTTTCCAATGGAGCAATAACAAAAGTATTACGGACAATCTATTCATCACTGAAAACAGTCCTTATTATAATTTTAATCAGAAAAGCAATAATGATGGTATCAATAATGAATATACATTCCAGGTAGATTATACGCACCCCTTTTCTGCCAAAGCTAAAATGGAAATAGGTGGTAAGACTGTCATCAGGCATATCAATAGCGACCTTAATTATTTTAATTTTAATCCTGACCTCAATGAATATATCGCAGACGCCGGCCGTCTCAGCCTCTTCAAATACAGCCAGGATGTCACAGCAGGCTACGCTTCATTTAATGTAGGCCTCAGCAAGACGGTTAGCTTGCTGGCAGGTGCACGCCTTGAAAATACCGTCATCAACGGCAAATATACCCAGGGTGCTGGAGATCCCTTTTCCAATGACTATGCCAATGTACTGCCCAATATATCGATATCAAAACAACTACCTAAGTTCCGAACGATCAAGCTGGGTTACTCAAAAAGAATTCAACGACCCAGTTTGTTTTATATCAATCCCTTCCAGAATGCTCAGGATACCCGCAATATCACCGTAGGCAATCCGACCCTCAACCCCGAATTGACCGACCAGGTAGAATTGGCACTAACCACCTTTTTGAAAGGGTCTATGGTCAACCTTGCTTTTTATGCCAAACATACTAACGACATTATTGAAAATTTGACAGAAATCCAAAATAACGGATCCTCGATCGCTACCTATAAAAACGCTGGAGACAACTATTCATATGGATTCAATGCTTTTAGTTCCGTCAATCTTTCTAAAAAATGGACTTTAAGAGGTAATGTCAATGTCGGTTCTTACAATACTGTCAGTGATCTTACCAAAACCAATTTTAGCACAGGAGTTCAATACAATGCTTTCCTGATGTCATCTTTTGATTTTAAGAAAAATGGGTTGAAAGCTGACCTGTTTGGCATCTTCAACTCCCCTCGTCGATCACTTCAGGGCACGACTCCATCATTTTCTATGTATTCTATGGGGTTAAAAAAGGAGATTTTAAAGAAAAAGGGGACATTAGGCTTCAGTACGACCACTCCTTTTACCAAATATAGAGCCTTCAAATCAGAAATTGAAGGCGACAATTTTAAACAAGTCTCTAACTTTAAAATTCCATTTGCCTCGTTTGGTGTAAGCTTTAGCTATCAGTGGGGCAAGATGAATTTTAATGCTCAACCCAAAAAACGTGGAGTTAAGAATGATGATCTTAAGCAAGGTGAAGGTGGCGGCGATATGGGAAATGGAGGAGGTGGTGTACGAAATTAATTCCTTTTCAAGTCTAAGGTATTTCTTTAGGATTTGTTAAGGAATAAAGATTAATACTCATCTGTATAAATATCCTTCCGATCGGTCTAATAAAACCACTTTATACATAGTATCTTTCTGAATCATATGATTTTGTGAGCATATGGCTTTAAATTTGTGCAATTCATGAAAATACATCACGCATTCTTACTTGTTGCCATATTATTATCTGGATTGTCTCAGTGTAAAAAACCTCAGCCTGCTGAAGTAATGGCCGTGCCCAAACCAGCTACTGCCGGTCCCAGTTATAGTGCTATCATAGCCAAAGGATATGTGCTTAACAGAGAGATTCAGGCTCCTGGGAGCATCCTGGCAGAAGAAAATACTAATCTGCAATCAGAGATCTCTGGTCGCATCATCGGCATCTATTTTAAAGAAGGCAATTCCGTTTCTAAAGGGGCTCTCTTATTTAAATTATACGATGGAGATCTCAAAGCCCAACGCTCCAAACTCGAAGTTCAACTCAAAATAGCCGAAGCCAGCGAGGGTAGACAAAAAGAACTTTTAGCCCTCAATGGTACCAGCCAACAGGAGTACGATCTGGCGACCTTGCAAGTCAGCAATATCAAAGCTGACCTGGACCTCAATAGTGTCAGTCTAGGCAAAACTGAAATCAGAGCACCTTATGCAGGAAAAATCGGACTTCGAAATGTAAGTTTAGGCGCATATATCACTCCACAAAATGTATTGGCCAATCTGGCGCAGATCAGTTCACTTAAAATAGAATTTAACGTATTGGAAAAATATGCCCAGGACCTCAAAGTAGGCCATACCGTCCACTTTAATACGGAGACTTCCGACCGTACCTATCTTGCAAAGATTACCGCTTTTGAAAATACGTTGACCAATGATACCCGACAACAAAAATTGCGCGCCCAGGTCATCAAACCTGATCAATATTTGACACCAGGTAGTTTTATATATGTCAATTTTGGGGTAGGGTCTCAGGAGCCCACGATAATGGTGCCAGCTCAAGCCATTATCCCGGAAGCAAGAGATAGGAAAGTTATATTGAACAAAAACGGAACGGCTGTCTTTGCTACTGTGGTGACAGGATACAGAGACTCTTCCAGGGTGGAGATACTCTCTGGGCTTCAAATCGGTGATACCGTAGTTACTTCAGGGCTGATGGCCATCCGTCCCGGAAGCAAAATCATCGTTAACGTTGTCGAATAAAACTGCTATGGTTAGCTCAAATAATTAAAATCGTTATTACTTAGTAAACCATGAATATATCAGAGATTAGCTTACGAAGACCGGTTTTTGCCATTGTGCTTAATCTGATCATTTTATTATTTGGGATTATAGGGTTTAAATTTTTAGGGGTCAGAGAATATCCTGCGATCGACCCGCCATTGATCAGTGTACGCGCCTCTTACCCAGGAGCCAATGCAGATATCATTGAATCCCAGATCACTGAGCCCTTAGAAAAAGCGATCAATAGTGTACCTGGTATTCGCAATGTCACTTCCAGTAGTTCGCAAAGTAGTTCCAGCATCAATGTTGAATTTGAACTTGGAGTCAATATGGAAGAGGCGGCCAATGATGTCAGAGATAAAGTATCTCAAGCTGCCAGAAGCCTTCCTCCGGATCTGGAAACTCCTCCTGTGATCTCTAAAGCAGATGCCAGTAGCGACCCTATATTAAGTATGACGATTCAGAGTCGAAACAGAAATCAGCTGGAGCTCACCGAGTTTGCCAATAACATTTTGGTAGAACGACTTCAGACCATACCTGGGGTGAGTAGTGTCCAGATTTGGGGTGAAAAAACATATGCCATGCGGATATGGTTGAACCCTGATAAAATGAATGCATTTGGGGTTACTGCCAAAGACATCCAAATGGCATTGCAACGTGAAAGTGTGGAAATACCCAGCGGAAAAGTGTCTGGAGATGCAATCGAATTGAGTATTCGCACCTTCGGCCGACTGAATACGGAAGAAGAGTTTAACAACGTAATCATCAAAACCACAGAGTCAAACATATTAAGATTAAGAGATGTGGCAGAAGCTGTTCTGGGTCCGGAAAATGAAGAGACGGGCTTTAGAGAGAGCAATGTACCCATGATAGCTATGGCAGTCATTCCGCAGCCGGGCAGTAATTATGTCAATATTTCGGATGAGTTTTATCGCAGAGTAGAACAAATCAAAAAGGATGTACCTGATGACTTTAAGATAGGTATTGCTGCAGATAGTACCAAGTTTATTAAAAAATCTATCGCGGAAGTAAAAGAGACGCTTTTATTATCCCTTGGTTTGGTGATAGCTATTATTTTATTTTTCTTCAGAAGTATAGGGATAGCGATGAGGCCCCTGCTTGACATTCCAGTTTCGCTGGTAGGTGCGTTTTTTATCATGTATCTCTTTGGATTTTCGATCAATATATTGACGCTATTGGCTATTGTATTAGCTACCGGACTCGTCGTAGATGATGGAATAGTAGTGACAGAAAATATATACAAAAAAATAGAAGCAGGCATGAATAAATATCAGGCTGCCAGAGAAGGTTCCAAAGAAATATTTTTTGCGGTCATTTCTACATCTATTACCCTGGCGGTAGTGTTTCTACCAATAATTTTTCTACAAGGTTTTGTAGGTAGGTTATTCAGAGAATTTGGGATCGTAGTGGCTGGGGCTGTTTTGATTTCGGCCTTGGTATCACTGACACTAACCCCGGTGCTAAATGTCAAACTTGCCACACAAGCTCATCACTCCTGGTTCTATAAAGTCACCGAACCTTTTTTTAAAGGGATGGAAAATGGATACCGTTGGTCCCTCACTCAATTTATTAAAATTAGATGGGCTGCTTTTTTGATCATTTTGGGTTGCGCTGCGATAATTTATTTTATCGGTAAAGATATTCCTTCCGAATTGTCCCCATTAGAGGACCGAAGTATTTTTAGATTATCTGTGACCGCACCTGAAGGTACTTCTTATGAGTCCATGGATCGAAGTATTGAACAAATTACCCAATATGTAATGGACAATGTCCCCGAAAGAACTTCTGTCATGAGCATGACTGCTCCTAGCTTTTCGGGCAATGGTTCGGCCAATTCTGGATTTGTAAGGGTCGTGCTCACTCCGCCCAGTGAAAGATCACGCACACAAGCACAGATTGTCCAGGCGGTGTCTAAAAACTTAAGTCAATTTACGGATGTACGTATTTTTCCAAGTCAGGAACAATCCATTAAGGTAGGTCGGAGGAGTAGTTCTCAACCGGTGCAGTTTGTGATTCAAAACAACGATTTTGAAAAAATTAAAAAAGCTTTGCCCCTGTTTTTAGAAGAAATTAGAAATAGTCAAATATTGCAAAACGCGGACGCTGATCTCAAATTTAACAAACCAGAACTTCGTATCCAGGTCGATCGGCTTAAAGCGAGTGAACTAGGAGTCTCTATTGGTGATCTATCGGAAGCTTTACAGTTGGCGCTGAGCAATAGGCGACTAGGATATTTTATAAAAGATGGCAAGCAGTATCAGGTGATAGGTCAGGTTGAACGCAAGGATAGAGATGATCCAAGTGATCTTAAAAGTTTTTATGTTCGTAATAGTAGAGGGGCATTAGTATCTCTTGACAATCTGGTATCCATGTCAGAAGAAGTTACGCCCCCTACACTATATCATTTTAACCGGATGAAAGCTGCTACGATCAGTGCTGGATTGGCTGAAGGCAAGACTACAGGAGATGGTATCAAGGAAATGGAACGTATTTCTGAGAAAATTTTAGATCCTACTTTTACAACTGCTCTGAGTGGGACCGCCCGGGATCTGGCAGAAAGCTCAGGCAATACGGGCTTTGCTTTTGGTCTGGCACTCATCTTAATATTCCTGGTATTGGCAGCCCAGTTTGAAAGTTTTATTGATCCGCTCATTATCATGGTGACCGTCCCATTGGCTATTGCGGGAGCTTTGCTCAGCCTGTACTTATTTGATCAGACGCTAAATATTTTTTCTCAGATCGGTATGATTATGTTGATAGGGTTAGTGACTAAAAATGGAATATTGATCGTAGACTTTGCCAATAAAAAGCAATTGGTAGGTGAGGACAAAAAACATTCCGCCATTGATGCTTCTGTGATGCGGCTTAGACCTATCCTGATGACCAGTCTGGCTATGGCTCTTGGGGCCCTCCCCCTGGCCTTGTCATTGGGAGAAGCCTCTACCTCTAGGATACCCCTGGGAATCGTCATCGTGGGTGGTATTATTTTTTCCTTAATCCTTACACTCTTTGTCATACCGGCTATCTATACATATTGGAGCACAAAAAAGAAGGAATTGCCATTAGAATTGCAATGACTTTAATTACATCGACATGAATAAAAGATTTTTTCCTATTATTTTATTAGTATTCAGCTTAAAGATCTATTCTCAGGATATTCTTAGCCTCGATGAAGCCATTACCCAGGCATTAAGTCAAAACTATAATATCCTGCTCTCTGTCAACGACAAAGAAATAGCGCAGACTGCCAACAGTTGGTATGCCGCAGGCAAATTGCCTTCAGTTACAGCCAATGGTGTATGGAACAACTCTATCACAAATCTTCTTCAAAAACTATCGAATGGTACTGTAATCGAACGCAATGGTAATCGAACCTCTGTAATAAACCTAAATGGTCAATTCAGCTACAGGCTATACGGAGGCAAAAGGGTCTTTATTGCAAAAAAAAGGCTGGATATCCAAGAGTCTATCGCTGAGGAAGCGCTTAAGCAAGATATAAACCAGGTCGTATTTGATGTGACTAATAGCTATATTAACATCAACAGATTGATCAAACAGAAAAGTGCTATACAGGAGACCATTTCATTTTTTGAAGAAAGGAGTAAACTCTCCCGATCCAGGTTTGAAATCGGTACGGCGGGAAAAAATGATTATTTGCAATCACAGATAGACCTCAATGTGCAACGAAATAATGAGATCAATCTGACCAATAATATTGCGCTGGCTAAAATGGATCTCAATCAACTTTTGGCCCGCGACCCCAATACACCTTTTGAAGTGCAGGATATCATTGTTCCTGAAACGCTCCCTACACAAGCAGAAGTGATGGAGGCCATCGAATCCATCAACCCACAAATCACGCTCTTAAGATACAATCAACAAATCCTGGAGCAGAATGCACTTGAAATAAAAGCACTCCAAAAGCCCAGCTTATTTGCTAATGGTTCGCTTAATTTTAATTATAATAACAGTAGTGCAGGATTCAACCTATTCACTCAAAATTATGGACCCCAGGCGGGACTCAGCGTCTCCGTGCCCTTGTTTACCAGGGCGCTTGCCAATCAACAAATTAAGATCAATGCACTTGATTATAAAAACCAGGGGCTTCAAATAGATGCATTAAAACATTCTCTGCAATCTTCTGCTGCCGAATCGTATCAAAATTATAACAATGCCTTACAGTTGATCGAGCTTGAAGAACAAAATCTAAACATCATCCGTGAGCATAATAATATAGCTATGGAACGCTTTCGCAAAGCGACTATCACTACAGTCGAACTCAGACAAGCCCAGCTCAACCTGGTTGAGGCTCAAAACAGGATTATAAATGCCCGATATATTTTAAAACAAAGCGAAGTCCGGCTATTGTATGTCATGGGAAGGCTGATCCAATAAGCACAAATAAACTTTACTTCAAGTGCAATGCAGAGAAGGAGTACAGGTGTTGGTAAACAAAAGTAAGGCCTGGGTATAACATCCAGGCAGGAAAGGGGTCGCAGCTTATTCTACCGGGACCCGGGGTCAGAAATCTTAGATTTAATGTTGGCCAATAACCTTGAGGTAGCATCAGGACGCTGTACTACATTTTTTTTGATCAAGTCCCTGAAGTTTTGTTCAGTGCGTAACACCCTTTGGAATTCTGGATTCCCCTGGGCTTGGTGTAACATTTGACGGCTTTCATCGTCATTAAGTTGTTGGTCAAGAAACATATTGACCATACGATGGTACTCATGGATCGGATCTGGATTTCTCATACGAATAATCGTTTAGAATTGAACCTAATAAAAATTAACTATTCTATCTTGCGTGTCCTGGGCTTACGTTTGTCTGTAAATCCCATTTTCACGGCATATGCTTTTAATTTGTCCTTAAGATCATTCCGGGCTCTAAATAGTCGGGAACGAACAGTACCAATCGGAACATCCAGGATTTTAGCTATTTCTTCATAAGTAAAACCTTCTACATCACACAATAATATGACGGTACGAAAATCTATAGGCAGAGAGTTGATCGCATTGGTCACCTCATCTCCCATCATATGATTAAATAACTCCTCCCTCAGATCAGTAAACTCACCGATCGCACTATCCTCACTATCCTGATATCCTATGATATCTTCATAATCAACATGTGAAGGCGCTTTGCTCTTTCGCCGATACTCATTGATATATGCGTTTTTCAATATCTTAAACAACCAGGCCTTGGCATTAGTTCCCTCAAGATATTTATCTATAAACCGATAGGCCTTCAAATAAGTTTCCTGCACCAGGTCATCTGCATCGTCTTCATTGAGGGTAAGGTGAAAGGCAAAGGTGCTTAAAGCATTGATATGCGGCAAAAGCTCTTTTTCAAATATCAGGTCATATCGTCTACGCTCGTCTTCGTTCACATGGTAAAAATGACAAAATTCCTTCATTTGATATAACCTTTGCCATACTATTCTTAAAAAGTCCTTGACTGACCTGTATTTGACCTGACTATTTGCGAGGGCCGGGTTGCTTGAAAAGTACATTTAGCTTGATTTGATAGATTTTTTTTAGTGGTTATGAATAGCCGAACCCAAGAACATTGATTTTGAAAAATGGTAAACTTATTTGATGAATTTATTCAATGGTATCATCTTTATGAGAGACAGATTTGTTCATCTTATAACCGAGGCTGATTTGTCTTGGTCTCAAGACAAGACTGTTATTGAAATACGCTTTAAATTAAAGTATCATGGAGCTGATTTTTTCGATCTAACTTATGGTTTTACAATGCTTTAAAACGCTCCGAATATTTTTGAACTTATTTGATTCAATATTTGGTTTATAGGTATTAATCGTATAGATTTAACTCTTCAATAAAGGCAAATAAAATTAACGACTATTCATCCCTTGGAAACTGATCGTACATCTACTTCAAACCACACTTTACAAGATTTATTAAAGCCATTTTGCCTTGTATTCCCAGCATGGCAACCAGTCGTCATTTCAATTTTTTTCGAAACATCAATTTTATTATATGAAACTCAAACAAGGCGAATCAAAATTCGAGATACTTAGCCATCATGGACTGGGTGATATTTATTTCGATCACTCTACTCAGCAACGTAGTTTTGTGGCTACCCGGGACATTACCGCCGGCGAAATTCTTTACCAGTTTAATCCCAAACAAGTGCAATCAAACCCAACATACCTCACTGTGCAGATAGGGGAGGAAAGTCATATTGTTCTTGATCCGGAATTTTTGGCGTCTATCAACCATAGTTGTGATCCAAATGTATTCTTCGATGTCGATCATTGGGTGTTACGCTGTGTTCGTGATATCAAAGCGGGTGAACAAATGACTTATTTTTACCCTTCTACCGAATGGCATATGATACAACCATTTGACTGTAGGTGTGGTAGTCATAATTGTTTGGGATATATCCAAGGTGCTGACTCCATAAATCCAGAGATACTCAGTCAATACCATGTTTCATCTTTTATTCAACAACAAATCAAAACGGTGCCAACCTTAATTTGATCGTTTGATTATATACCTTAATTCAAACTTAATTATGAAGCTTGCAAGGAGATTTAAACACCTTATTGGTCAAAGAAAACTCAAAGTTTGGGTACTTGCTCCGCACCTTAAGACACAGGACGAACAACTCGATTATTATTACGACTTCAGCCAAAGTATTGCTGAGTATACCTGTGTATTCGAAAAGCTAAAGCTACAGTGGGTATGGCAGCCAGTGACCATCGAGGATTATCAGGATATTATCCATCACATTCAATCCGAAGCATTAAACCAGCAATTACTCCCTGTGATACTCAACCTCTGCGATGGCGACGAGGTGAATGGCACACCTGGTATATCTGTGGTAAAGCTGTTGGAGCAATTAGACCTGGTATATACTGGTGCCGATAGTTATTTTTATGAAGTCACTACTTCTAAGGTAAATATGAAAAAGGCCTTTGACACCCACCATGTGGTCAATGCGCCCTGGAAGGAAATAAAAGAATCCAACCCCAGCCCAGCCGGAATCTTCAAAAGATTGGGTACTCCTTTAATAGTAAAGCCTGCAGTCTCTGGCGGTTCATTGGGTGTTGGGATTAAAAACGTGGTCTATTCCCCGGCAGAAATGAAGGTGGAGGTTAAAAAACTATTTAGTGGTTACAGAGGGTGGAAATTTGGTGTCGGTGGCGTAATTGCAGAAAAATTTATCACCGGACCTGAATTTACGACACTAATTGTAGGATCTTACGATCAACCAGGCCACTTGGTTTATTACGCACCTGTAGAAAGAGTCTTTCATCCATCGCTGCCAGATCACGAAAAATTCCTATCATTTGAAAGGTTGTGGGAAATCTATGAGACCGAATCCAGCATGCCGCAGCAAGGCAATTTTTATGAGTACAAATCACCCGATGTCAATTTTTTGTCCGCTATCGAACATATCACAAGAGAAGCATATATCTCTGTCAAGGGCAGAGGCTATGGCCGGGTGGATATCCGCATGGACCAGGTGACTGGTGAGATGTATGTATTGGAAGTGAATGCTCAATGTGGACTAAGTGAAGATGAAAACTTTACTTCAATAGGAGCTATCTTGAAATACTCAGGGAAGACTTTTGATCAATTAATCGAAGAAGTCATCATTGATGCCCTGGATCGGGTGTCGCGCAAAGCAATGGTTCAAGCTGATCTAGTGGAAGTGCCCGCTTAATAAACCCTATATTACTCATGCTTTACCTACATCTTTTAGATGAAAATCTGTGTCCTTCAGCCTGACTATTCCACTTCTACGGTAGATTATAAAAACTATGATCCACCCCGTGATCTTTCCAGATTATTGCCCGGTCATGAAGTGGATCATATATTTTTAAATAAGCTGCATACGTTTAAACAACTCAGCGATCTGCGATACAAAGGGTATGACATCTTTGTAAATCTCTGTGAAGGATATTTGGATTGGGACATTCCTTCAATTGATGTCATCTATGCCATGGAGACCTTAAAACTCCCGTTTACCGGGCCGACGAGCAGATTGTATGATCCTGCCAAAGAGCTGATGAAATATGTAGCATTTACAGAAGAGGTGTTGACTCCAAAGTATGCCCTTATTCTGACCAATCCAGATCTCACCAAATCCGTAGAAAAGCTCAAGTATCCCATGTTTGTAAAACCTGCCCGGGCAGGTGATAGTCTGGGAGTCGATGACCATTCATTGGTGCTAAACCTCGAAGAGTTAAAGGATAAGGTCGCTCAATTATTGTTAGAGTATCCTTCTGTGCTGGTAGAAGAATATATCGCCGGCAGAGAATTTACCGTACTGGTGGCTGCTGATCCTACCAATGAAAAACAATGCCGTACATTCAAACCGGTTGAGTATATCTTTCCCACCGGGTTTGCATTTAAAACGTATGCACTTAAAACTTCTGAGTTGCACACAGAAGCCAATATCGCTTGTCAGGATCCAGAGTTAGAATCCAGGCTGAGGTCTGCAGCACAACGCATATTCAGAGGGTTTGGAGGAGTTGGATATGCCCGAATGGATTTCAGAGTGAATGATCAAAATGAGATCTATTTTTTAGAAATCAATTTTACTTGTTCCGTATTTTATTCTGATGGTTACGAAGGCAGTGCTGATTATATACTCAGGTTTGATGGCATAGGTCAGCAGGGTTTCCTGCAGCATATCATCGAGGAAGGGATCTATCGGTATAAAAACCAACAGAAAAAATATAAGATGAAAGGCGATTCAATCAATGGATTTGGAATTTACGCCAATCAGCCCATCGCACAGGCTGAGGTCATTTTTAATAACGAAGCCAGGGCTCATCGTATCGTTACGAAAAGATATGTAGATGAAAGCTGGACTCCTGTGGAAAAAGATCTTTTTGCGCGATATGCAGTACCCCTCAGCAAACACATATATATATTATGGGATGATGATCCATCTGTATGGGCCCCTCAAAACCATAGCTGTTATCCCAATACGGCTTACGATGGTCTCAATGTGATCGCTACCAGGCCCATACTAGCAGAAGATGAACTGACCCTGGATTATGCTACTTTTCTCGATGAAACCATGGAGCCATTTGATTGTCAATGTGGATCTTCTAATTGTAGGGGCAGGGTGACAGGTACTTTGGGCAATACCATGGAGCTTAGGGAAAAAAGCAGACCACCCCAATAATTTTTCTGGTTTCAATGATTTTGAATGTATCTTAAGATTCAAATTATTTTGATATGGGTCATTATTTCTATTGTATCACCTTGCTGTTTTCACTTGTCTCTTCATATTCGATTTTCGGCCAAAAATCTGTTGTATTTGATGCAGATGAAATCAATGCTTCGGTGACCATCAAAACAGATCAATGGGGGGTTTCCCATATTTGTGCTGCCAATGAAAGAGATTTGTTCTTTGCGCAAGGATTCCAGGCAGCCAGAGATCGTTTATTTCAATTTGAAATGTTTAGAAGGCAAGCCACAGGGACTCTGGCTGAAGTATTGGGTGAAAAGGAAATTGATCGGGATATTGGAGCAAGGTTGTTTCAATATCGGGGGGATATACAGCAAGAGATGAAGCATTATCACCCTCGTGGAGACATCATTATCAAATCATTTGTAGCAGGCATCAATGCTTATATCAAAAAAGTCCTGGATGGAAAAGAAAAAATGCCTCTGGAGTTACAATGGCTTGGAATCAAACCAGGCTATTGGACTCCCGAGGTAGTGATATCCAGGCATAATGGACTCTTGAGTAATGTGCAGAATGAATTGCAGACAGCACGATGGGTGAGTCGGATTGGGGCTCAAAGAGTTTCTGAACTGATGAACTATCACCCACATCTACCTTCCTTGGATCTGGATCCTGTTTTGACTCCCGATGCGCTGGATGAAGACATTCTCAAACCCTACCTTGCCTTTAGGAGAACTATTCAGTTTTCAAAAGATAACCTGGTCGGATCTTTATCTGGCCAACAGAATGATATTATTGATTACCGGCCCAGAGAAGCCAAGTATTCAGACATGAAGTCCCTGGATGGTAGTAATAACTGGGTAATCTCAGGTTCAAAAACAGCTAGTGGGTCTCCAATTATGGCCAATGATCCACATCGATCTATTACAGTTCCGTCATTGAGATACATGACTCATCTGCATGCCCCTGGCTGGAATGTGATCGGAGGAGGTGAGCCTATCCTGCCTGGTGTCAGTATAGGACATAATGAATATGGTGCCTGGGGATTGACGATATTCAGTACAGACATGGAAGACTTGTACGTGTATCCTCTTCATCCCGGGGACAAAGAGCATTATCAATATAATGGGAGATGGATGACATTTACCAAAATCAATGACTCTATTAAAGTAAAAAATAAGCCAGCTGTATCAGTGACCCATCAATATACCCTACATGGCCCGGTCACTTTTATTGACAGTGTGAGGGGCCTGGTATATGCAGTCCGATGTGCTTGGTTGGAAAAGGGCAGTGCGCCTTATTTGGCCAGTTTAAAAATGAATCAGGCAAAAACCTGGAAAGAATTCAGAGAAGCTTGCAAACATTCTTTTGTGCCGGCCGAAAACATGGTATGGGCAGACAAAAAAGGAAACATTGGATGGCAGACAGTTGGGATCGCTCCCATAAGACGCCATCATTCAGGGATGGTGCCTGTGACCGGAAATAAAGCGCATGAATGGGCTGGCTACCTTCCTATGCTCAAAAGGCCACATAGCTATAATCCATCCGAACAATTTATCGCTACTGCCAATGCCAATCTCACCAGCCCAACCTACCCCTATCTAAATAGCATTGGATACAATTGGTCCGATCCATACCGTGCCATGAGAATCAGAGAAGTCCTGAGTCAATCTCTAAAATTTAGTGTGCCGGATATGGAGTCATTACAGACAGACTATCTCTCTATACCAGCCAGACAGATCGTGCCATTGATCCTCCAGACTAAGAGGGTAGATCCGGAATTGCGATATTTTCAAAATAAACTGGCTGCCTGGGATTTTAAAATGGGTGCTGATAAAGGGATGGCGGGTCTGTATATGCTGACAGAACGATACCTGGAAGAATATATCATTGAAGCATTATTGCCAGAAAACACTGATGGAGACCCGAACAATGATGTGGCGATTCGATCCATCTCTACTGAATTATTAATCAGGATACTCAGTCAACCAGATTATTTAAAGGATAAAATAAGCCAGGAAAAAAAGGAAATCCTGATGATCACAGCTTTGACGAAAGCGATCAAAGAAATGAAATCATTATTTGGCGCCAACGACGAAAAATGGGTCTATGGCGATGTGGAGAAATTAAAACGCATAGCCATCAACCATATGTTATCGCCGATCTCTGATGTGGAAAGGAATAAAAAAATGAATATCCAACCAGTCATTCGTGGAGGCTATGCCAATACAGTTGGTGCTACGGGCGATGGCAATAATCAAAATCATGGTGCCTCCTTCCGCATTATTACAGATTGTTCGGATTGGGATCTGGCAGTTGCTATTAATACGCCAGGCCAAAGCGGAGATCCAGAGAGTAAGCATTACCGGGATTTGTTTGAGTTGTGGTCCAGAGACAACTATTTTCCTTTATTTTATTCCGATGAAAAAATAGATGCTGTGACAGAAAAAGTGACTGTATTAAAACCACCTGTAAAATAAGGTCTAAAACTTTAGCTGACATTCAACTACTCTTTTTTTAAACCCAAAACAAAGAGACTATTGAAAACAATAGTAAAATTATACAGCTAACTTCC
>OBID01000083.1_pt1 | contig 40951 bp, 34 predicted proteins | sample 1519781 | NCBI WGS metagenome assembly OBID01 (sample SAMEA3991478, study PRJEB22521) | metagenome | biome: anthropogenic terrestrial biome; feature: sewage plant; material: sludge | place: Sweden | collected 2012-09-26 | reverse complement strand
GACAGGAGTAAAAAAAAGACTGGAAGCCGCTGACAGCTACTTCCAGTCTTTTTTACGAAGTAATGTATTTTATCTCTTTACCGGAGTAGTAGTGTATTTACCTACCAGGTCAGTGATTTGCTTTTCAAATGCAGGATCCTGCATTTGTTTTGCGAGTGTCAGCAGACGAGGGGGTATGGACATGTACTGATTATAATCTTCTTTAAATCCGGCTTCGAGATCTTCCGGAGACAAGGAGTTATAAAAATTCAAATATTCAGCCGCTTCAGCCGCCAGTTTCAGGGATTCTTCCTTACACTTGACAAGTTGACTCATCTGATAATAAAACTCGATAAACACCAATCGCTGCGAGTCGTATTCAAAATTTTTCTGAGGAAAAGCTTTGAAGTATTGATCATTGAGATCTTCCGCTTTTTTCATCTGACCGGATTTGATCAAATTATCTATACCTCTCATAAACGCTATACGCATCGCTGAGAAACTAGGATTGAAGCTATTGGCAAAATTGAACATCTTGTATTTGTCAAATCCTCCCCACTGAAACTTTTTGATGACATTATCATAGATTATATCACCGGCTACTCGTCCGGCCCCATAAGATCCAAAACGACCATCAGGAGTGGATAGAATAGGTACGATGCGGGTAGCCATACCTTCAAGCTGAGAGTAATTATTAAGCCCAATCAGTTTGTCAGGATTGGCTGTGGTAGCAAAATATATCGGTCTTTCATAGATATTGGAGGCAATAATATCCAATACGGCCAGGTCATCCTTCATGATATAGTTGCCACTAAGAGAGATTTCTATTTGATTGGCGACATTGGTATCAGCGGGCGTGATCATACCTACAGCGAGTGCTTTGGCCCTGTCGATAGGGATGATTACTTTCCTGGCAGGGATATAAGTCTCCATGGTCTGCCCACCTTGTAAAGGCAGTGGATGCTTTTCATTGGCAAATTTCAGCACATCATAAGCGCTTCTGGTGGTGCCTTCAGGAGCATTAATGACCAACTGCATACGACTATCTCCCCGATAATTTTCTTCTGATATAGATAATTTGACCGGGTCTGACTTATTGATTTTTCGTCTGACCTGGTTGATATACCAGTCTACAGCGATCAAGCTCAGGTTGATGACTCTCACATCGGTACGAATGCCCTCCATCTCCTGGGCATACCATAGAGGATAGGTGTCATTATCGCCATAGGTAAATAAGATGGCATTGGGCGCGCACGATTCTAAGAAATTATTGGCATAATCTCTTGAACCGGACAGATGCTGCCTGGAGTGATCGTCTATACCGGATGTTACCATCAGCAATGGGGCTACCAAACCAAGACCTGCAGAGATCGCTACCGGGATCATTCGACTTCCCTTCATTTTTGCTGCCAAAAACTGATAAAGATAGATGACACCCATGCCTACCCAAATCGAAAAGGTCAGGAACGAACCTACCAATACATAATCCCGCTCCCGGGGTTCGTTAGGTGGCTCATTAGAATAGATGATAATGCCTATTCCTGTAATGATGAAGAGCATCAATAAAGCCAGAAAATCTCTTTTATTGTTTTTGTAATGCCAGAGCAGACCCATGATTCCAAACAATAGGGGAATAAAATAATACTTGTTTCTGCCCGGGTCGGTCTTCATCCTGACAGGTTCTTCCTCCATATTATAGAGGCGCGCTTCATCTATCGGTTTGATGCCTGAGAGCCAATGACCACTTTTTAAATTCCAAGGAAAATATCCCTGATCAAAATTTTCACGACCAACAAAATTCCACATGAAATATCGCCAGTACATCCACATTACCTGGTAGCGGACGAAAAAACTCATATTATCGGCTTGAGTAGGTCGGGTTTTACCATCCATCCAATATTGATAGAGTGTGGCACGATCTGTATGGCCCATCCTTGGGAAAAACTTTTCATCAGATGATTTGTAGATAGGGGTATATTTTTTATCAACTACTTCGTAGCGATCCCCCACCCTCCCATATCGGTCATCAGACTCATATCGTATTGGTGAAGAATAATATGCAGGGCCTTTGAGTAAGGGTCTGTCGCCATATTGTTCCCGATTAAGATAAGGTATTAGACGCATGGCATCCGTCGGGCTGTTCATATTAATGGGGGTATCTGCATTGGCCCGGATCACCACCACAGCGACCGTCGAAAAGCCCAGGATGATTAAGAGCGTGGTTACCATCACATTTTGGACGATGGCATTGCTATGCTTATTGGCATAATGGATTCCATAATAAAGACCTGCCCCAATCAACAATAAAAACGGGAAAATTCCCGAATGGAAGGGCATGCCAAGACCATTGACCATCATATAATCAAAGGTGCTCCACAATTGCGGAAGTCCTACAATGACTAATTTTTGATACAAAGCCAGGACCACCAGGGATCCCAAGATCGAAAGAGCAGCTCCGCGTAGATTATGATTTTGAAATCTCTTATAGTAATAGAGCAAGCCCAGAAAAGGAAAAGCTAACAAACTGAGCAAATGCACACCAATAGACAAGGCAGCGACAAACAGGCACAATACCAACCATTTTTCATTTTGGGAACTGGTAGGAAGATAATACCATTTTAGTGCAGTCCAGATCGTCAAACCAGTAAAAAAGGTAGACATGGCATATACTTCACCCTCCACCGCACTAAACCAAACAGAAGTACAAAAAGCCCCTGTCAGGCCAGTCACTACGCCAACTGCTGCTAGCACCCAGCCTTGTTCTGTATCAGCATCTTTGTCTCTACCGAGCCAGGCCAGCTTAGCCAGGATAATAGCAGACCAACAGAAAAAAGTAGCCGCAAAGGCTGTACACATGGCGGACATTAGATTTACTGCAAAGGCTGGAGCAGAAGGGTTGGAGCTCACCAGGGAACCTACCCAGGCAAATAATCGGCCAACAAGGATAAATAAAGGTGCTCCCGGAGGGTGTACCACCTGAAGCTTGGCTGCACCAAGAATAAACTCACCGCAGTCCCAGAGACTACCAGATCGCTCCGCACAGACGAAGTAGACAGCAAAAGCTACTGCAAACACTACCCACCCTGCTAAATTGGATTGTTTTTTGAAACTAAACATAGTATTATATAAAGAAAATGACTATTTGTCTAAAAGAAAGCTGCAAAGCTAATAAATTTGCACCGTTGTACTCACGCATTAAGAAAACTTTATATGCTCAAATTAATAATTTTAGGCGGTGTTATCTTCTACATATTCAAGCTGATAGGCAGAGATTCATCTATAGCACAAAAATCATCACCGTTTATCAATCATCCCGGTTCTCGCGAGCAGAAAGAGGTCATTGAGGATATAGACTACATAGAAAAAAAATCATGATAAGCATAAAAGATGGCATCATACTCTCTAATCACCACTTTATAGCCTATAATAAACCGGGAGGTATAGCCGTCCAATCTGTTCAAAACAAAGAAGATTCGCTGGAGGTCAAATTGCAACAATATTGTAAGGTGCCACTGCATCTGATCCATCGCATAGATCAACCTTGTACCGGAGTGGTCTTATTTGCCAAGAAAAAACCGATGGCTTCTTATTTGAACGAACTGTTGCAATCGCATGATATAGAACGCACCTATCTGGCCATCGTACAAGGAAAACCGGAAAAAGAAAAAGGATCCTTGCATCACTTTTTATTCGCTCACAAAAAAAGCAATAAATCCTACGTAGTGGATGAAAAGCATAAAGAAGGCAAACCAGCCCAGTTGGACTACGAATGGATCCGAGAGCTGCCAGATCAGTTGCACCTTTTGCAAATAAAACTCCATACCGGCCGTCATCACCAGATTCGAGCTCAATTGGGGGATATAGGATGCCCTATTTTTGGTGATATAAAATACGGAGCTAAGTCTGGTCAGGAAGATCGCTCGATCTGTCTGCATGCGTGGAAACTATCATTTAAACATCCCATAGATCATAAAACAATTGCTATCGAAGCTCCTCCGCCGGTCACAGGTGTATGGCAACATGCTTCTCTAAAATAATAGATTTAAAACCGTTTCAAAAACATGACTGAAAAAAGAACAGATGTCAACACCCTGGGTGAATTTGGATTAATAGACCACCTCACTAAAGATACAATACAATACAATCCTGAGACGGTCAAAGCAGTTGGTGATGATGCTGCTGTCATCGCACTGACCAAACCGCTCTGCCTGGTCAGTACAGACACCCTGGTGGAAGGTATTCATTTTGATCTGGGTTATACGCCCCTCAAGCACCTCGGATACAAAAGTGTCATCGTCAACCTTTCGGATATCTATGCGATGAATGGCATCCCTACGCAGGTGACCTTCAGCATGGCCTTATCCAATCGTTTTTCTGTCGAAGCGCTGGAAGAATTGTATGAAGGCATCCATCTCGCATGCAAACATTATCAGGTAGATTTGGTCGGTGGTGACACTACCTCTTCTCCCAAAGGGCTGTTTATCAGTGTGACGGCCATCGGCCAGGCGACCGAAGACGAGGTAGTATATAGATCAGGAGCACAAATTGGTGATCTCATCTGTATCACCGGCGAATTGGGAGCAGCCTATCTTGGACTCCAACTCCTTGAAAGAGAAAAGCAAATATTCGATAGTACGCCAGGCATCCAACCTGAACTCAATGAAAAATATAGTTATCTTTTGAGCAAACAGCTTAAACCTGAAGCCAGAAAAGATGTGATAGAAACTTTTCATCGGTTAAATATTCGACCCCATGCTATGATCGACATCAGTGACGGCCTCAGTTCAGAGATCATGCATATTTGTAAGCAGTCAGGCTGTGGCGCTTTGATAGAAGAAAAATTAATCCCAATAGTCCCGATCGCTACCGAGCTGGCTTTGGAGTTTAATATCAATCCTATAACTGCTGCACTCAATGGTGGAGAAGATTATGAGTTGTTATTCACCATATCTGAAAAAGAATTTGAAAAAATCAAGTACTTGCCCGGATTTTATGTGATTGGTGAGATTCGTCCTGCAAAAGAAAATACTTTACTTCAAACTACCGGGGGACGATTTGTTCCACTAGAGGCTCAGGGTTGGAAGCATATGTAATTAGTTTGAATCACTTCTAATAAATTGAAACTTTAAACCTTAACAGGAATCGAGGCGAATGACAGAGGATTTACAGTATTTTCACCTGTAAATCATTAAGGCATGAGGATAACAACTTTATTGGTGACTTTAATTGTGTTTCTAAGTATTTGCTTAGTTGATTTAAAAGCCCAACCTCCTAAAGCAGAGGACCTCTTAAAAAAAATACATACTAGCGATATAGATTCTATTAAAGCGGAAGGATACTATCAATTAAGCCAGATCACAAGATACACGGACCTCCCTGCTGCTAAAAAATATGCTGACTCCGGATTATACCTCTACCAAAAGCTGCATCATGACGCTGGTATCCAACAGCGGGTCTACCTCGATGCTGTACTGGCTTATAGTGCCGGAGATTACACAAAATCCCTTGAATCAGCTTTAAAATACCAGGACTGGACGATAAAAACTAAAAATATTGAAAGAGAATGGTATGCAGTGAGTCAATTGGCGATGATTTATAGAGAGACCGGAGAGTTGCCAATGGGGATCAAAGCCTCCCTGCGCGGAGTAGCGATCGGTGTGGCGCTTAACCGGGACAATGAAAATGGTTTTTTTTACAATGAACTGGGCAATCTGTATTCTAATCTCAAACAATGGGATGAGGCCAATAAATACTTCTTAAAATCTTATCAATTATCCAAAGATCTGAAATATCCTCCAGGTCAATCTGTCAGCCTACGCAACCTCACCGCAAATGCCATAGAACAAAAATCGTTTGATAACGCCAGAAAATATATCAATGAATCCCTGGAAATAGACCTGGCTTCCAAGTGGGACCTGGGAATAAGTAGATCCTACAGAAGCCTGGCTAAAATATTTGAATCGACCAATATTACGGACAGTGCCATCCTTTCATATAATATCGCGCTGCAACATCTCAACAATGATGCGGATCATTATGATTTTGCCGTCAACTACCAGGGATTGGCCAGAAACTATTTAGTAAAAAATCAATTGGACTCTGTCGAAAAATATTTAACCCTTGCTGATAAGATCGCAAAAAATCTAACTGCTGCAGATTATTCAATAGAACAAAAAAAGATCAAAGCCACCTGGTATGAAAAAACAGGCAATTATAAGCAAGCTACCAGTTATTTAAAATCATACGTAGATGAAAATGATCAACAGCTCAGCAAAGATATAGCAGCACAAATCACGGGTCTCAATGTCCGGTTTGAGTCTCAGCGTAAAGAAGATCAGATCACTCTCCTGACCACCGAGAATGAATTGGCCAGTACCCGGTTAAAATCCTCCAGGCTGGGGCTACTGGCCTCGCTGATCGGTTTGATTATTTTTTCATTGGGAAGCTATTATATCTATCGGCTTTGGCAAACGACAAAAAATCAAAACAATGTCATCAGCAAATCGCTCCAGGAAAAGGAAACCCTGATAAAAGAGATACACCACCGGGTAAAAAACAATCTGCAGTTTATCTCCTCTCTGCTCAATCTACAATCAAGGCATGTCGATGATGCTGTAGCACTGGCAGCGCTCAAAGAGAGTCAGGATAGGGTGAGATCTATGGCATTGATACATCAAAATTTATATAGAGACCATAATTTTACTTCTATTGACAGCAAAACTTATTTTGAAATGCTGGTCAAAAGTTTGTTTCAATCCTATAATATCCAGCCCGGCAAAATAAATCTGATCATGGACATAGACCCTGTACAGATCGATGTAGACAGCATGATCCCGATTGGACTCATTTTGAATGAATTAATCAGCAATTCACTAAAATATGCTTTTCCCGGAGATGCTACCGGCACCATCCATGTTGCATTAAAAGAAAAAAACAATGAGCTGTTGTTGAGCGTTGATGACAATGGGATTGGCATGCCTGAGGATCAATTAAATCAGCGTGGTCAATCTTTTGGTTATAGGCTGATCCATGCATTCAAAAATCAGCTCGACGCCGATCTCACCGTCACCAATACGAAGGGTACCAGTGTCATCATGATGATCAAACAATATAAGAAAGCTGCCTGACCCAATCGAAACTACCCCTTAGGGTGGTGTATGAGGATTTCTCTGATATCATCTTTGTCGTCTATGGATGTCACAAAAATGATAGGGTTCGTTAATTTTTCTTGTATCGTTTTCAATTCAAAAGCGAAAGATTTTTTCTATTGTGGTCATAATAGGATAGCACTTTCTTCAATATCCTTGGATCCTGAATATTGCTTAAATTGATCAATTATTTAGGCTAACTATCATGAGTAATATCAGTATTCTGATCATCGAAGATGAAGCAATCATTGCAGAAGACATTAGCGACATGTTAAAGGCATTGGGATATGATGTCAGTGGCATCATCCATGACAGCGGCAAGGCTATAGACTACCTGGGCTTCCATACTCCTGACCTGGTATTATGTGATATTATGATCCGGGGAGATAAGGATGGGATCGAAGTCGCGGAGCTCATCAGGTCGAAGAAAAAAATGCCTTTTATCTACCTGACTTCCCTGACCGATCGACCGACCCTCGAAAGAGCAAAAAAAACACTCCCCTACGGCTATATTGTAAAACCATTCAATGAAAAAGACTTACTCGCCAGTATCGAAATGGCACTGTACAAATACAGCCAGGAGCTGGAGCAAATGGCAATCACCAGAGAGAAGTTAGATACGCTTGCTCTGGATCCAGTCACTAACCAGGAATACAAAGTGATTGCTGAAATGCTTAGAGGGCTAAACAATGAACAAATTATTACATCTATGTTTATCTCCAACAACACTTTGAAATACCATATCAAAAACATCATGTCCAAATTCGATGTTCAAAACCGGGGAGAACTGATGCAAAAATTTATATCAACATGGATGAAATACTAAATCTTCAGCCAAACGATGACGCTGGAAAACTACTTAATAACCTTACCGGCGAAGGCCTGTTGATTGACCTCAAAGACAATCTTATGATGGCTACCTGGATCCTGAAAGAATTGGAGGAATTAGATAAAAAGCTTGGCCAATATTGAGATTTGAGAGTTGTCTGGAATTTTTTTGATTCTACAATTTAATCAAATGAGGCAGTAATATACTGAAAGGTGTCCCACGAATGCCCTAATTTTAGTATAAATTATTAGTCATGAAATACTTCACGCTCATAGTATTAACCATTTGCGGCCTTGCCGCATGCACCCCGAAAATCTATCAATCACCCGACTTTGACAAAGTCACCCGCCGTCATAAATTGGTGGCTATTTTACCTGCAGATGTCGCAATTCATTTGCGGCCAAACCAAATGAAAAATTTAACCTCTGAGCAAATCAAAGAACAGGAAGAAAATACCGGTTATGAGATACAGGAAGCAATGTATGGATGGTTATTGCACAGGTCTATGAATTATAATTATACTGTAAAATTTCAAGACATCGCGAAAACCAATACATTACTTAAGGAAGCCGACCTGGAGTATGCGGAGATCAAAACGAAAGATCGAAATACATTGGCTCAACTACTGGGTGTCGACGCCGTAATACAGGATATCACGGTTATGGACAAACCCATGTCAGATGGAGCGGCTATCGCTTTAGTTGCTATCCTTGGTACCTGGGGAGCAACCAACAAAGTCAAGACCACCATCAATATTTATGATGGTGCTTCCAGCGATCTATTATGGAAATATGACTTTGAAGCTTCCGGCTCTGTGGGATCCTCTACAGATCAATTGGTAAGCGCATTGATGAGGAATGCTTCCAGAAAATTTCCGTACCAGGCAGATTAATATGAATCTATTTGTCTAATCCTGAGGAAGTGACGCTTAATATGTTTCTCTTTTTCATCAAAGATATACATTCTAATCTCTAGATTTCAAGCTAACAACTTTACTGACTACCTGGGAAGTATTATCAAATCCAGGCTGTCCACCTCCCACAAAAACTTTAAATTTTTCGCCATCGAATTTTTTTTCTCCCTGATCGTCAATATAAGCGAACGCATCTGCCCTGAGATTCAGGTTAACCATTTGACTTTCGCCGGGGTCCAGGTGAATTCTCTTATACGCTTTGAGAGAATGGATCGGCTGGTTGGGAATATCATTTAAGTTTTTGATATAGAGCTGTACCACTTCGTCGCCTGCACGTGCGCCTGTATTGCTCACCCGCACTTTCACGACAGCAGGAAGATTTTTTTCTACAACCTCATCCAATATCAATGAATCGTATTTAAAAGTAGTATAGCTCAGTCCGTAGCCGAAAGGATATAAAGCATCTCCTTTGAAGTATCGATAGGTTTGGCTGGTCATAGCATATTGGGTAAAAGGTGGCAGGTCATTTTCACTCTTGTAAAAAGTAACCGGCAATCTTCCCCCTGGGTTATAATCTCCAAACAGCACATCAGCGATGGCTGTGCCCGCAGCCTGACCCGGATACCATGCCTCCAGGATCGCCGGGAGATGCTCATTTTCCCAATTGACGGCCAATGCACTACCATTGAGCAGTACCAGGACCGTGGGTTTGCCCAAAGCCTGTATAGACCTGATCAAATCCTGTTGCACTTGTGGCAAGGCTAGTTTGGTTCTATCACCACCTTTAAATCCATCTGCCGCCACATCCATCTCCTCTCCTTCCATCCTCGGTGTGATCCCCATGCACAGGATCACTACTTCCGCTTCCTTTGCAATTGCCAGAGCTTTGGCGACCAGGTCAGGTTTTGGGGCAGCCCATACCAACTGCACCTGGGCGTCCGCAAAAGTTTCGCTGGCATCAATTCTGATATGGTAAGTTTTACCCTTTTCTAACTTTATCGGAATTGATTTTCTAAGTCTCGGATCTCCGTATTCGTTTCTAAAATGGTAAACTGTCCTGGCTACCATACTATCATCGAGATATAATTGCGTATTGCAGGTAGTGATGACACCGAGCTGGTAAATCCCTGTGAGTGCAGGCCTGATCTGACCTGTCCAGCGGACTGAAAAATCATCATCATCCATATCTTCTCTGGGAGCCCTGTCTTTCCAATTGACATCCAACACCGTATCGACACCTTTATACAATGCAGGCCCATTAAAGTCTTTATTATTAAAATATTCTACTGACAAGCCTCGCTCGTCGTTATGAAATAAAACATCGACGGGGATGGTATAAAACATCGGGATACCATCGGACAATTCACACCCTTGTGCAAAATTAACCCGGGCCTGTGGGAGTTTTTCTCTGATGCCACGCAAAGGGGTGATGGCGTCTGCAGGTACACCATTGTAATTGCCCAGCAACATGAGCCATTGGTCTGCATTGGGCCCTATGACGGCGATATTTTTTAAATCCTTTTTGAGCGGTAAAAAATTGGCTTCATTTTTAAGCAACACCATGGATTTTCTCGCCACATCCAAAGCGAGTGCGCGATGTTTGGGTTGATCTACTATAGTATAAGGCAGCCTGGCCCATTTATTGGTCGTGCTGTCATCAAACATACCAAGTTTCATCCGTGCTGTAAACAATCTTTTTAAAGCGATATCCAATTCTTTCTCCGAAATCAGATTTTGCTCCACTGCTGATTTTAGATTTTTAAAAAACCTGCCACATTCAAGATCGGTACCTGCTTTGATGGCCAGGGCGACGCCTTCTTCCGGTGTAGAAGTAAATTTATGATGCAGTGTAATGTCATCTATCGCATCACAATCTGATACTACGTATCCTTTAAAATCCCAGTCTTGCCTCAGGATATTACCCAACAAAGTTGAATTGCCACAACAAGGCACTCCATTCAAACTATTGTAGGCACACATCAACGAATAAGCCTTTCCCTCTTTAATGCCCATCTCAAATTGGGGGAGATAAGTTTCATTCATATCCTTGAGGCTGGCCTTAGCATCAAATTCATGACGCTCCGGTTCCGGACCGCTATGCACCGCAAAGTGTTTGACTGTAGCAATGGTCTTAAAAAAATTGGGATCGTCCCCTTGCAGTCCTCTGATAAATTGTATACCCAAAGTACCCGTCAAAAATGGGTCCTCCCCATAAGTCTCCTGCCCACGACCCCATCGCGGATCACGAAATATATTGATATTGGGCGACCACAAAGTCAATCCCTGGTAGAGAAATCTTTTGCCCCGTCTTACAAATTCCTCATGTTTGGCCCTGGTCTCATCGGAGATGACATTAGCCACTTCGTAAATCAATGCATCATCCCAGGTCGCTGCCATGCCGATCGCCTGTGGAAACACCGTCGCCAGTCCTGCCCGCGCTATGCCATGCAATCCTTCCGACCACCAATTGTACTGCGGGATACCCAGGCTATCTATACCTGGTGCCTGGTTCATCAGTTGTTCGATTTTTTGATCCAGGGTGAGCCTGGAAACCAGATCATCTACTCGCTGATCAATGGGCATCCCTGTATCCTGAAATCCAAACTTAAACTTTGAATTAGCCGTTTTACAAGCACTGATGCCCACTAATATCAAAACCAACATAGCCAGGCAAACATTATTCATTTTCATATCAAATCTGAGTTGATCCCAAAGATAATTTTTAATTTCAGTTTTTTAATTTACAAAGGAACTCTTATGCAAAAGTCACAAATCGTAGATATCATCAGTGTAGTTTGCCTTGTGCTGTTCCTGGTCAATCGATTTTGGTTAGGTAATTTTCTATGGTTGAAACTACTGTTGCTTGGCGTTATGATTGTATGCCTGATCATCAAAATCAGAGATCGCAACCAGGGTTAGTTCTAGATGTGCCACCGGGATATAGACTACTTTACAGATCTACTACTCTTTTTTCAGCATTGCTTTTTTGTGAAGATGCAATAATGGTGATCACATTCAAGCCATCCACACCACTGACCGGAAGCGCATCACCCAGCCTAAAAGCTTTGTATACACCATCATAATAATTAAGATAGTTGCCGGGTAATGTTGGGATCATACCTCTGAATACGGTTCCATCAATCGTAGCATGCAGTAAGCCTTGTTGTGATACAGGCTCCACTCCCCAATCATCCGCTGTAGGTGATACTCCAGCTTGCAATCTGGTCTCCTGCACATCCGCCCGTGATTTTAAAAACGAACCATTAGATCCATGCAAAGCAAAAGATGGTATGGGTTCGCGAAACTGATATCCTGATTTCAATCTCACCCGCATCTGAGGATAATATAATAGTATTTCAAAATAATCATCCACTTTGGAGCCCGGCCTGGTCATCATAATATCTGCAAATACACGCTCCGGCATCCCGAATAAAACAAGCGCCTGATCGATAAGATGAGGTCCCAGATCGTACAGACCTCCTACTGCAGGACCAGGCGTTTCTTTGTGTGCCTTAGGACTCAATACAAGATTGTACCGGTCGTAATGAAACTCTGCTTCCAATATATCTCCCAACACCCCGCTATCCAATACACTTTTGACAGTAAGAAAATCACTGTCCCAGCGGCGATTTTGAAAAACTGAAAGCTTCAAACCATTTTCCTTTGCTATGGAGACCAACTCACGAGCTTGCTCAACCGTAGCGGTAAATGGCTTTTCGACAATGACATTTTTGCCTGCCACCAGAGCTTGTTTGGCATAATCGTAGTGGGTGTAGCTTGGGGTATTGACCACTACCAACTCTACAGCCGGATCCATCAGCATCTCTTCATAAGTACGAAAGACTTTGACTGCTGGATATTTTTCCTGCGCCAGGTTTTTGGATCGCTCCCATACTCCATAAAAATTAAAGCCAGGATGGATAGAAATGAATGGTGCATGAAATACGGTACCACTCATACCGTAAGAACATAGTGCTGTATTGATTTGATTCATGGGATGAAGATAGAAAGTGTGAGACTTGTGTCGAAATTTTTTTCAATAAGCATCATATTAATTCAGCGAAATAAATTTTGAAGAGCGTGGTCCGATTTTTCCAATAATGTTAGAGCACAATCCTTCTTTTTCCAATATAGATTTCACTTTGCTGACATCTTGAGCTCCTACTGCTATCAACAGCCCTCCGCTCGTCTGAGGATCAGCCAATATCAAGCGCCAGTGCTCACTGGACCCTAAGCGGCTCGCCCTATCAGATGAAATATCAAAGGATACGTGTTGTGCATAACTATCCAGGTTGCGTGTAGTGCCTCCGGGGAAAGCACCAGCTTCAAGATATGATGAAACATTGGGTAAAAGTGACACCTGATCGACTTCGATCTCTGCCGAAAGATCACTTCCTCTCGCCATTTCAAGTAAGTGACCTAATAATCCAAATCCCGTGACATCTGTCATGGCATGCACCCCTTCTATAGCTGCCAGCTCGATACCCACCTTGTTCAAAGTACACATTGTCTCTACCATTATTTTTTCATCGGCTTTGGTGAGTAAGCCCTTTTTCTGAGCAGTGCTTAAGATTCCGATACCGATGGGTTTGGTCAGGAATAATACATCCCCTTCCTGTGCAGTATCATTTTTTTTGATCCTGGTTTTGTCAATGGTACCGGTGACGGCCAGTCCAAATATTGGTTCCGGACTATCTATGCTATGGCCTCCTGCCAGTGGGATTCCTGCAGCCTGGCATACTGCTCTGCCTCCGTCGACCACTTGTCGGGCGACTTCTAAGGGAATTTTATTGACAGGCCAACCCAATACTGAAATCGCCATGATGGGTGTGCCTCCCATAGCGTAGATATCACTGATCGAATTGGTAGCCGCTATGCGTCCGAAATCAAAAGCATCGTCTACAATCGGCATAAAAAAATCGGTAGTACTGATCACAGCCTGGCCATGACCGATATCATAGACTGCCGCATCATCCCGGGAGTCATATCCCACCAATAGTTTTGGATCAGGCAATATCGACTGGGTAGATTGGAGTATCACTTCAAGGTTTTTGGGAGAGATTTTGCAGCCGCAGCCCGCACCATGACTATACTGCGTGAGTTTGATGGATTCCATATAATAAATCTGATTTATGTTTTAAGATGAGATCCGCATTGAAGGCAGGATCGATGGTTTCAGTGGGTAGTTTATGTACAGAAGAGGGCACCCGACGACCGACTCCGGCTTCATAATATTTGTCATAATAACCTAAAGTGATTCGCGCCACTTCTGTGTAGTCTTTGATCTTCAGTGCGTCTAAAGCAAGTTTGGTATTCAATCCGCCCAACCTTTTACTGATACGAAGGATACTGGTTTCTAATTTTTCATCCCCAAAATGGGAGTAGGTTTTGACTAAATGGGGTATCCTTACGGTAATAGGTATATCCAGAAAAAAAACGGGGGCTGATCTGATTTGTTCATATACAGTATTGGGTATGCGCACCATCCCTATTCGTTCGCTTTCATCCTCCATCCAGATACTAGCTGATGCTTGGGGGTGCAGGTTTTGAGCAAGATTGTTTTCAAATTGTTCCTGAGTGGGCTGCGCCTGTTCTCCGATCCAACCAAATGCCGATCCTTTGTGATGTGCAAGGCCTTCCAAATCGATGACGGGTAGTTGGTGAGCAGCCAATTGTTTCAGCACATCCGTTTTAGCACTTCCTGTACGCCCACCGAGAATGTACAGTTCATATTTTTTTTCAAATTGAGCGAGCACCCAGTTTCGATATACTTTATACCCCCCGGTCAGGGTGAGCACCTGTTCAAAACCCATGGTATGTAGCAACCAGGCTACGCTGCCACTGCGCATTCCGCCACGCCAGCAATGCAACCTGACCTTTTTCAACGGGGCGATGGCCAAAGCCGCTTTTACTATGTCCGCTAATTTTGGGCCAGCCAATTCAAGCCCCTGGATCAAAGCTTCGGATTTGCCGGCTTGTTTGTACGTGGTACCTACCAAAGCCCTACCCTCATCATCAAATAAGGGTATCGAATGCGCCCCGGGTACATGACCATGGGCATATTCCGATGGTGACCGGACATCCAGTATAGGCAGGTCGGTAGCCTGCAACCATTCCTCAATAGAAGTCGAATGATGCATAGAGCCTCAAAGATAAGTTTTTAAAAAACCATAGTTTCGCACTAAGTATTCCTAATTTAACAAGTATGATGCATTGGCCGGATTATTCGCTTTTAGACTGCGGTGGGCAAGAAAAACTCGAACGCTTTGGGCCTTATGTATTGCGCCGTCCTGAACCGCAGGCGATCTGGAGCAAACAGGCTGAAGCATCCATCTGGCATCGATATGATGCATCTTTTACCCGTAGCAATCAGGAGAAAGCCGGAGGTTGGACCTTTACAAAAGCACCGATCCAACCCTGGTGGATCCACTATCAAAAGGTGAAGTTACAGCTGCAATGCACTTCCTTTGGTCACGTGGGGGTATTTCCCGAACAAATAGAAAATTGGGCTAAACTTGATCAGTTGATACAAAAACTTACCCAACCTAAAGTCCTAAACCTCTTTGCTTATACCGGTGCAGCCAGCCTGGTAGCAAGGCAGGCCGGCGCAGAGGTCTATCATGTCGATGCTGTCCCCTCTATGCTTACCTGGGCCCGAACCAATATGGAGCAAAGTGACCTGAGTGACATCCGGTGGGTAGCTGAGGATGCCTTTAAATTTGTGTCGCGGGAAGTCAATCGAAGCAAATCCTATGACGGAATCATCCTCGATCCTCCAGCCTACGGTCGGGGTCCTAAAGGTGAAAAATGGCTATTGGCAGACCAAATCGATGAGCTATTGGATAAATGCACTCAGCTACTCAAGCCTGCCGGAAAGTTTATCCTGCTCAATATGTATTCAATGGGCTTTTCTCCTATGATTGCTCAGCAGCTTTTAGAACTGCATTTTAAAGGCTGGCATATTGAAGCAAAAGAATTGTATATCACAGCGGAGAGTGGAGTAGTTTTGCCTTTGGGCATTTATGGATTGGCGGTCAGGAATAGTGCCAAATAATAGAACCACCGTGCATCTAATTATCCAGCGCGCAGGCTACTAAACCTTCCATACTACCTATTGGCTGGTTACGTTAATTTTTTAACGCTTTATAAACCATATAAAAGGAAGGTATTATGACCAATACGAAGACAAATGGCAGCAACCCTTTACTCAGACCTAACTTATTGCCATGTACTGAATCGTACACGGCAACAAGGATAAATGTAAACATCAAGGGCAAGATAACATTTATATATCTCATTAATCTTGATGCCATTACGTATTGTTTTTTTGCATTTTCCGGGGTGATTTTTACAGGATAATTGTATAAATAGGGTTTGTCTTCCAAATACCACAAAAGCCCAAAAGTGAGGCTGCAGATGATTGGTAGTATGAAGAATATTTTTTTATGGCCAAAACCATCCGCTTCTCCATGCAAATTAAAATGAGTAGGACTGATCTCAGGGAGGTCGGTATAAATAAAGAAAAAGGTCATCCATGTCAAGATCAATGCGATCCGGGAGCCGGTATGAAGTACTTTATCCATACGGCTCAATTCTAATTCTACCCTTGGCCTGTTGTCCATATTTAATAGGTATAAGCTACAAAAGTAGAAGATATCTATTATGAACCAATTTCTTAGATAAGCTCAATCTCTGGGATCACAGGCAGCTCTATGCTCCGCTAACTTCCTCTGTCTCATGCATTAGCTCTTTGGCTGCCCATTGACTGAGTTGGCTACTTTATGAATAAATGATTAATTAACAACTTGTTATACCCACCTTACTCTTCAAACAAACGAAAAGTATTACCTTTGCACTCCTTTTAACACAAAATCAGTCTTTTTATGGATATTCGGAATATTGCGATCATCGCCCACGTAGATCATGGGAAAACTACCCTGGTAGACAAAATCCTCCATGCTACAAAAGTATTTCGTGACAATCAGGAGACGGGTGATCTGATCATGGACTCCAATGAATTGGAAAGAGAACGTGGGATCACGATATTTTCAAAAAATGCATCCGTCGTATACAAAGGCACCAAGATCAATGTCATCGACACCCCTGGTCACGCCGATTTCGGTGGTGAAGTAGAGCGGGTACTCAAAATGGCTGATGGAGTACTGCTATTAGTAGATGCTTTTGAAGGAACCATGCCTCAGACCCGATTTGTGCTCCAAAAAGCACTCGAGCTTAACCTCAGACCGATGGTGGTCATCAATAAAGTAGACAAACCAAATTGTCGGCCTGCAGAAGTACAAGAACAGATATTCGAACTATTCTATAATCTAAATGCAACCGAAGAGCAGTTAGATTTTCCTACTTTTTATGGATCAGGCAAACACGGATGGTTCAATGACTCCATGACTCCCAGTGATGACATCACCCCATTATTAGATGGCATCCTTAAATATGTACCAGAACCCAAAATAGAAGAAGGCAACCTTCAGATGCAGCTCACCTCTATTGACTATTCCTCTTACCATGGTCGTATCGGCATCGGCAAAGTCAGCCGTGGCAAGATCAAAGAAAATCAAACCATCAGCCTGGTGCAAGCAGAAAAAACGATCAGAACCCGGATCAAAGAGCTTTTTATCTTCGAAGGGATGGGTAAGAAAAAAGTGAATGAAGTAATGGCAGGCGATATTTGCGCTGTTGTCGGACTTGAATCATTTAATATCGGTGATACCATCGCAGACATAGATTCTCCGGAAGGACTGCCTACCATCACAGTGGACGAACCAACAATGAATATGTCTTTTGGAATAAATAATTCTCCTTTCTATGGTCGGGACGGCAAATATGTAACCTCGCGCCATATCAAAGAAAGACTAGCTAAAGAAATTGAAAAAAATCTCGCCCTCAGAGTAGAAGAGACCAACAGTGCAGATACACTGATGGTATTTGGCAGAGGTATACTCCACTTAGGGGTATTGGTAGAAACCATGCGTCGTGAAGGTTATGAACTTACTGTAGGCCAACCAAAAGTCATCACCAAAGTCATTGATGGTCAAAAATGTGAGCCCTTCGAATTGCTGGTCGTCGATGTACTGTCTGAGTATAGCGGCAAGGTGATCGACCTGGTGACTTCGCGCAAAGGCGAGATGCATGTGATGGAGACCCGCAATGATATCCAGCATCTTGAGTTTGAAATACCTTCCAGAGGTTTGATCGGTCTTAGGTCACGGATCCTGGTGCAGACTGCCGGTGAAGCTATCATGTCCCACCGATTTACAGAGTATAAGCCCTGGAAAGGTCCTATCCCGGGAAGAAATAATGGTGTCCTCATAGCCAAATCTCAAGGATCAGCCACAGGTTACTCTATCGATAAATTACAGGATCGCGGTTCGTTTTTTATAGAACCCGGCGATGAAGTATATCCAGGTCAAATCATTGGTGAAACTACCAAACCCGGTGATCTCGTAGTCAATGCCTGTGAACCAAAAAAGCTCAGCAACGTTCGTGCTTCAGGTTCTGATGATGCTGCTCGTATATTCCCCAAAATAGACCTCACCTTAGAAGAGTGTATGGAATATATAGAGAGTGACGAATGTATCGAAGTGACTCCTAAAAATGTTCGATTACGCAAAGTGGTCCTTGGAGAAGAAGATCGAAAAAAATCAGAAAAATCCAAAGCGCTGGAAGTAGCTTAAAGTATTGATTTTCACGTTTTTTAATCGTAATATTATCTGAGCTGGTGTTCAGAATAAGTGATATTTGATAATTTTTTTTGCATTTTTCATGTATCTATGATAAAAAAATATGCATTTCTACATGAATGCTAGTCTCCAAAGGCCTGTCTTTATACCGATCAATTTTTAAACCATAGATCTACCTGCAGCTTATAGATACCCTTTCCATTTATAGACCAGGCTGCCTACCCATTCGTGAATCAGGGCCTGCCATTCTCCCAATGCTTTGGTATCGGGGTTGATGTACTCCAGGTACTCCAGTTTGTCCTTTTGCTGATAATCAGCCGGGTAAGTATCCAAAGGAATACCTTGTTTTCTAAAACATCCTTCGGCACGGGACATATGCACTGCTGAAGTGATCAATAAGATTTTTAAGGTACAATGCAACGAATCCAATATCTTTTTTACCTCCAGGGCATTCTCATACGTATTTCTACTATTAGCCTCTACGAGGATGGTGGAATCAGGCCAATTATTTTCCACCAAAAAAGTTTTCATATGATCGGTCTCTATATCCCTAAACCGGGACAAGCCACCTACGCCACCGCTCAGGATCACTTTATTCACCCGACCTGACTGGACTAGCTCCATACATTCCGTAAGTCTGTTGATATGATCATTAAAAAATATACGATCCGGAAAATTATGGTTGGAATGGGCCAAACCACCGCCCAGGACGACGGCATATGCATACGGCACCTGGATACTTGCCTGCATTAAAGGGGCGGGCTCAATACTTTTATAGACTTGATTGATCAGTGCACGATTTCCAAATATCAGAAAACCAATCAAAGCGCCAATTCTTAAAACAAATTTTACCCGCTGTTTTTTGAAAACAAAAGACAACAGGAATGAAACCACTATCCAATTATATGGAGAGATGACCAAGGATAAGATTTTTGAAAATAAATGAAACATGGCTTATTTGAGGGTCGCGCGCGTGATCGCATCGTCGTGCCATTTGGGTGCTGTGCGTATGGCCGGGATTACCTCTTCAGGGTGATGCACTACGGTCCACATTTGGGTAGAGTCCGCATTCATAAATCGCTCATCGATACATTTATGCAACATTGCTATCAGATCATCATAAAACCCATCTGTGTTAAGCAGGATGATAGGCTTATTAAACAGACCCAGCCTTTTGAGTGTAATAGCCTCCAGAAGTTCTTCCAGGGTCCCACATCCGCCAGCCATGGCCACCAGTGCATCAGTGCCATCCAGAAATCTTTTTTTCCTCTCATGCATATCCCCTACTATATGGAGTTCGGTGATTTTATTGTGTGCCCACTCTACTTGCTTCATAAAATCCGGAATGATCCCAATCACCTTGCCACCGGCGTACATGACATGATCAGCGATACGCCCCATGAGGCCGGAAGCCCCTCCCCCATATACCAGGGTAATATGATGCTCTGCCAGCAAATCACCCAACCTACCGGCAGCCTCAAAATATTTGATGTCGATCTGATTGCTTGAAGCGCAATAGACACAGACCTGGCTCAATCCTACATTCATGGGGCTAAAGATAATATTCCGTCTTGGTTTTGATTTAAGTGAAGATTCATGTCTGTACACCAGCTCGTTGGGATTGAAACAAAAAAATATGTAGGTTTATGCTTTAAGCTATGCAGCTGTCTGTAATCATACCAGTCCTCAATGAGGAAAAATTATTGCCGGGTTTGTTGAACTTTCTGGTCGATTTTCTGAGTGAAGGTATAGAAATCATTGTAGTGGACGGAGGATCAAAGGATGATACCATATCCATCGCCAAATCATATCCGGTACTACTCCTCGAGACCATCAAATCTAATCGTGCCTCTCAATTAAATCTGGGTGCCAAAATGGCCAAAGGTGAGGTATTGTATTTTTTACATGTCGATACGATGCCGCCTGCTTCATTCATCCAAGATATTTTTGAGCAGCGATCCGCCGGATATGAATCCGGATCATACCGCTTGCAATTGGGAGAGCAAAAAAGCGGTCTATTAGCCATCAATTCATTTTTTACCAAATTCCGCTGGCTGATTTTCCAGGGCGGCGGAGATCAAAGTTTATTTATAGGTCGCTCCACTTTTGAAAAAATAGGTGGTTACAATGACTCCTATGTGATTATGGAAGATTTTGACCTGGTCAGAAGATTGTGGAAACATCCTATCAAAACTGTAGTCATGGACAAAACCATCGTCGTCTCAAATCGCAAATATCAAACTAACGCTTATCTCAAAGTGCAGATGGCTAACCTGATTGCATTTTCAGCATTTAAATTGGGGGTATCTCCCGTAAAAATTAAGTCCTGGTACTGCAGTATGCTTCATCCCTGGAGATAAAAGAGGTGCTTCCTAAATAACTAAATCTTTATTGGAAGCTTTATACCGCCCCTTGCTAAATTTACTTCCATTAAAAGTCTCTGTTTTTCTCTTTGCTGCCTGTTCTTCCTGTGGTAATCGGATAAAGTCAGCACACTTTTGAGAACAGCAGTGATCAAACTGCTCACCACAAGAGCTGCATTGAATGAAGAGGATATGACAGGCATCATTGGCGCAGTTGACATGGTCATCACTCGGGGCTCCACACTGGTGGCAGTGGGCGATCACATCCTCGCTGATTCGTTCGCCCAACCTTTCATCAAACACAAAGTTTTTGCCAATAAACAGATTGGGCAGACCCAGGTTTTCCACATCATGCGCATATTTGATGATGCCTCCGTCTAGCTGGTATACTTCATTAAAACCATGATGCTTGAGATAGGCTGAGGCTTTTTCACATCGGATCCCACCGGTACAATACATGATGATGGGTTGGTCTTTTTTGTCAGCCAATGCTTCCGCGACCAAAGGGAGAGATTCTCTAAAAGTCACTACTTCAGGGGTAATGGCTTTTTTAAAATGGCCTATCTCACTCTCATAATGATTGCGCATGTCTACGATCACGGTATCGCTCTGAGAGGCTAATCGATTAAAGTTCGCTGCATCCAGGTGCACTCCACTTTTAGTCACATCAAAATCAGGATCTTCAATCCCGTCTGCGACTATTTTATCGCGCACTTTGATGATGAGTGCAAAAAATGATTTGGCATCATGCTCTACCGCTACATTTAATCGTATACCCCTCAAAGATTCGATCGAATCAATGAGGCTTTTAAACTCGTCCCATCGAGGAGTCGGCAGGCTGATCTGGGCATTGATCCCTTCATAGGCCACATAAATGCGCCCTTTGACTTCAAGGGCATCAAACCATTGGTAAAGCTGATTTCTAAATAGCTGAGGTTGATCGATCTTAATGTACTTGTAAAATGATACAACGGTACGATCTTCTACCTGGGACGCATACAGTTTTTTAAGTTCTTTGCGGTTGTATTTATTATGAAGCTGTTTGGCCATATTCGCTGCAAAGATAAGAGTCAAATTTTATTTACGTTACGTAGATACGACCAATTCCTTCCTTGCAGGGCAAAAGGTGTTTTATAACATATATCTGTCTGTCATACATCCAGCAATTTTAAAGCTGCCTCGTTCAGGCGCTCCCTGGTGGCTGGAAGGATATAGCGCTTTTGATCTATTTGTTGAGGTTGATCTCTTCTGCAAAAATAGCTGTGCACAGCTCTGCGAAGATCATTGGTATCATTGCGGGTACCACCATGCCAGGTGTGCGAGTTAAATATAGCTACTGTACCGGCAGGAGCCTCGAGTATCAATTGGTCGGGATGAATCGATTGTGGATCTTCCAATACATCCTGCGGCAATCGCCCATGCAGGTGCGTGCCAGGGACCATGCGGGTAGCTCCATTGGCCACACTAAAGTCGTCCAGCAACCAAATTGAATTGCATACTTTGTAATCACCTGCTGCTACCGCTTCATGCCAGTCTACATGAAGTTTTTGCTCTCCTGCGCCGGGTTTTGCTGCCCTGTAATTGAGTGATGAAAGTTTCATCTCCTTACCGAGCACCCGACTGATAGCAGCCAGGACTTTGGGATGAGTATAAAAAATATCAAAGACCTGGCCTTTATTGACGAGGTCTGCGAGCCTGTCAGCTCCAGCTTCTTTTGGATGTCGGATATAAGGCGAGTCCATCAGCTCCGCTCCCGCGTTTTCACCTTCCCTCTGCATCAAAATCATCAAGTGATCCCTGATTTGGGTCACTTCTTCGTCACTTAATATTTCCCCCAGGACCAGGTAACCTTGAGTATCCAGAAATACCTTTTCAGCCTGCGTCAAAAGATCATCGGTGACTCCCAGCTCTTCCAGGTAATGTGCCATATTGTTTGTATTAGGTAATATCCTTTTCAGTTGAGGACGATATTAAAGATAATTCGACACATATATATATTATACTGCCGGCTTGAAGCTTAATTTTTTTAAAACTCCATCCTACCCTATTCCTTTCTTTCGATTAATTCGACCAGCGTATTATTTTTAACTATAAAATATAGGATACAAAGGATAAATGCTGCTCTTTGAGGACCTAAAAATATTTAAATAAACAATAGTAATATATGTATAGTATTGTATATCTGTCATTAACAAAATTATCAAACCTAGATCCTTGCCAACTTAAGTACTATGTATCACACAATACCTGATTTAACCATATATTTGCTACATGGATGGAAATACATTAAACATCGCCAACAGCAAAGCCCAACTTCGAAAAGGAGTTCTGGAGCTTTGTATCCTAGCTATCATCCATGAGCAACCCATCTATCCGTCGGACATCATCAAACGGTTGAAGGAATCACAGCTCATCGTGGTAGAAGGCACATTGTATCCGCTGCTCAACAGGCTCAAGGATGCGGGATATTTGGAATATAACTGGCAAGAGTCCAGATCAGGACCACCGAGAAAATATTACCAAATCACTGAACATGGAAAACAGCTCTACCTGGAGTTGCATGATTCCTGGAATGATTTAGTCCATAGTGTTAATCAAACTACAAATAACAAATAATGAATAAGATTCATACCATAAATTTAGGAGGTCACCCTTTTACGGTCGATGAAGATGCCTTCGAATATTTACAAGCCTATATAAGAAGTCTTCGCAAACATTTCAAAAACTCCGCCGGATGTGAGGAGATCATCGGTGATATCGAATCCCGGCTCGCTGAGTTATTGACAGAGCGTCTTGATGGCAGGACTATTGTGACCCTACGGGAGGTCAAAGAGGTCATCTCTATCATGGGATCCCCGGAAGAATTCGGAGCTGATCCGATTGATGAAACGATCATCGATCCTGACCGGCCCAGAAAAACCCATAAAGGCAAAAAATTGTTTAAAGACCCTGATGACAAGATCATCTCTGGTGTCTGTTCCGGTATAGCTGCCTATTTTGGAATCCAGGATCCTGTGTGGGTACGATTGATCTTTTCTGTATTGATATTTGGTGGAGGCATCGGCTTTCCTGTATATATCATATTGAGTATCATCTTGCCTAAGGCCACCACTGCTGCGGACAGATTGGCCATGAAGGGCGAGCCCATAGATTACAATTCCATTGCTAAAACAGTACAGGAAGAGATAGAGCATTTGTCCAATGAATTCAATAGCAATTTGGATCCTGAGACGAAAAAACAATTTAAAGCCAGCTTTTCTACTGCAGGCAAGGTAGTATCTGCCGGATCCGGCTTGTTAAGTGGTTTATTCCTTTTAATTGGCAATATTCTCCGTAACCTGGTCCCGATCGCATTAAAAGTATTTGCAGTGGTTGCTTTGATTTGTCTGTCACTTTTCATTATCAGCATGATCTTTGGTTGGTCTATGCTCTGGCCTTATGCATCTTTTTTCTTTTCTGGTTCTAAAGCTACTTCGGCTTTGTCTATGATGAATGCATTTTTCCTGGTCTTGATCCCTATGGTTTTTGTGATTTTTATGGGTGCGCGGATGTATAATGGTACACGACTGCCCAAATCCCTGGCTGCCGGACTGGGAGGACTTTGGTTACTCAATCTCATGGGTGGTGCCTTCTTTGGCCTGAATACCGCTCGCCAATTTAGCAACCATGCCCACCAGGATCGAATAGTGTATGAAGGAAAGATCAACAGCGATGTACTCAATGTGCAAGTAGGTGACAAAAAAGACCGCAATGATTTCTTCAAATTATTTGGAGAGGTTTGGATCGAAGACGGCAAAGTAATCTACCCTAAAGTGCCGGTGCATATCTCTGCTTCCAATGATGACCAGTTTCACATACGCCAGGACTTACACGCAGCAGGCTCCAGCAATGCAGAAGCCAGACGACGCGCCCTGAAAATAGATGATGTAGCCAGGATAGATGGCAATACGCTCTATGTAGACAATTATATTGGTATCGATCGCCAGACTAAAATCAGGGATCAGCATACTTCGGTCTTTATCGAAGTGCCTGTTGGAAAAAGTGTCAGGATCAGTGAAGACATGTATCCGGTCGATGGTGACAAAATAGAATCCAACGATTATCCCTGGAATATGAATGGGCTCACCTGGGTCATGACCAAAGATGGATTGATCTGCCCGGAATATGATGCTGCTCATCCCAAAGTGATCGAAGATGCACAGCAATCAGTAGGTGATGCACAAGATGTCAAAGATGAAATAAAAAAAGCCGTCGAAGATGCCCACCAGGCAGTCGATGAAGCAAAGGATGAAGTCAAAAAAGCGGTAAAAGAAGTAAAAGAGGCCGCCAAAGAAGTACAGAAAGAAGTAAAGGAACGCAAAGTGAATTGATTTAGAGTAATACTTATAAGAGCAGTATGAAGCCCTTCCACGACGGAAGGGCTTTTTTTTGCATGGGCTAGTAGGTTTTACTCAGATCTCAGCTTAGTCATTAAAAAAATTTCAACAGGTCAAAGGTTCTTCAAAAAATAGTCGTATATATTGAAGTATCAAACCAGCCAAAGCTCAAAAAATGCTTAAATCAATTCGAATTACACCTTCGTATGTATTGACTCTATCAATAGTGTTAATTTCATCGTTGTCCATTCTACCTGGATCAGGACAGAATTTTTATGATATTAAAACCATTCAAAAAATTGAAATCACCTTTTCACAAAACAATTGGGATTATCAACTCGATACCTCCAAAGCCGGTGCTGAAGGTTACATCATGGCAAAATCCGTAGCGGTCAATGGAGTTGTATTTGATAGTGTCGGTATAAAATATAAAGGCAACAGCACCTATAATGCTAATCAAAAAAAGAACCCTTTCCACATTGAGCTTAATACTTACAAAGAGCAGGACTACCAGGGTTATACTGACATCAAACTAAGCAATAGTGCCAAAGACCCCACTTTTATTAGAGAAGTGCTATCTTATGAAATATTAAGGAACTACATGGATGCGCCTCTTGCCAACTATGCCAATGTGTATATCAACGGCTCCTTGATAGGCCTGTATCCTAATGTTGAATCCATTTCCAAAAAATTTGTAAATAACCACTTCTATTCTAATAACAATGCTTTTATAAAATGTAATCCTATAGCAGGAGCCGGCCAAGGTACCATGGCTAAACCCAATCTTGTATACCTGGGAAAGGATAGCAGCGCTTATGATGCGGCCTACGAATTAAAATCCGATGATGGCTGGAGCGCGTTGATTGCTCTTTGTGATACGCTCGCAAACAATATCAATGGCATAGAAAACATACTGGATGTAGATCGGGTATTGTGGATGTTGGCTTTTGATAATGTTTTTGTCAACCTGGATAGTTATATCGGTGTATTTTCTCAAAACTATTATTTATACCAGGACGACAACGGTTTATTCAATCCAGTAGTCTGGGATCTCAATGAGTCATTAGGCACTTTTAGTCAAACAGGTACGATCAACTTGCAGAATACCATTGCCAAACAGCAAATGACCCATCTGCTCCATCTCAATGATGCTGCATGGCCGTTGATACAAAAACTGCTCGCTATCCCCCGATATAAGCATATGTATATTGCCCATATGAAGACAATGATTTCAGAATTTTTTGCCAGCGGTACCTATTTTACCAGGGCTAACGAATTGCAAACCATCATCAATGCAGCAGTCCAGGCTGACCCAAATAAGTTTTTTAGCTATGCACAATTTCAAAGCAATCTGACTTCTGACATTTCGGGAGGTATGGGCGGGACACCGGGTATTAAAAACCTCATGGACGGGAGAAGTACCTATTTGTTGGCATTGACAGATTTTACAGCGACGGCACCTTCCATCTCCAATGTCAGTGCATCCAATAACGCTCCGGCCATCAATAGCACTTTGTATATTAATGCAACAGTGACCAATGCTAAAGAAGTATTTATCGGATATCGGTTTTCAAAAGAAAGCCCATTCACCAAAGTCAAAATGTTTGATGATGGAGTACACAATGATGGTACGGCAGGCGACCAGGTATTTGGAATAGATATCACCATGAAGACTGCTTTTACGGAGTATTATTTTTACGCCGACAATTCGAACGCCGGTATTTTCTCCCCAGTAAGAGCTGAACATGAGTTTTATAATTTATATGCTGTACAATCAACTATTCAAAAAGGAGAGTTAGTCATCAATGAACTGATGGCTGATAATGGTGCTACGATAGCTGATGCACATGGAGACTACGATGATTGGATCGAACTATACAATACTACCTCTAACACAATTAGTCTTGACAATCTGTATTTGTCTGATTCTTATACCTCTACACAAAAGTGGAAATTTCCTGATGGAACGACCATAGGTCCAAAATCCTATTTAATCGTGTGGGCAGATGATGATGAAGATCAGGAAGGCATTCATGCTACCTTCAAATTATCAGCCACCGGCGAGCAAGCTATTTTATCATATGCTGATAGCTACGTAGTAGATAGCATCAGCTTTGGTGCGCAAACCAAAGATATTTCTTATTTGAGGTGCCCAAATGGAAGCGGTACTTTTAAATTGTACACACCTTCTTTTGGTGCAGAAAATTGTTTGACCACCGCCTTAGGTGAGGTAAATCTCAACAATCAAGCGGAAGCATTAAAAGCGATTGTTTTTCCAAATCCGGCAAATGATTATATAGACATTCAATTTTTGGGGCCAAATAGTAAGCCCTTAACTGTGGAGCTCTTTGATGTATCGGGCAGGATGGTTCAAAAATCGAGAATAGCTGCTAAAGCCACCACCGCACGGCTGGAGACTACCCTTGTTCATTCAGGAACCTATCTACTTAAAATTTCAAGTGAGCACGCAGTAACTTCCAAAATAGTTATGATTGCAAAATAGTTGGTTTATGGTTGTCCGCTACTAGTTCCTGCCTTATTTACATATTATGGAGAACCCAACACGTTTATGCCCGGGTCATGGTAAGACAGGACTTTGTTGATTTTAATTTGTAGACGAAATTCGATGTACTAAAACTGAGAAAATTAATCCCAGGGAAAGGAGTAACGAATTACAAATAAAGTCGTAACGCTAACGATATCTCCTGCTCCGGGATTGCAAAACCTATTTATTTCCAAGCCCGGTTATTTGGTTATTTTATATCTTCATCCAATACCTTGGACAGAGGTGGAAGAGGAATAACCTTCCTACCACTGATCGATTTTTAAAATAGCTTACCTTATTCTGCAGATGAAAAAATTAATATTGTTTGGTGCCATTCTTCTATCAGTCTATTCCGCCCAGGCACAATTTAACACCCAGGCCTGGCGAGGCAAAAAATGCGCCGTAGCCATTACTTACGACGATGCTTTAAATGTACACCTGGACCATGCACTTCCGTTATTGGATTCTTTGGGACTGAAGGCTACTTTTTATCTGACCACCTATACTCCTGCTTTTAAAAACAGGATGTTTGAGTGGAAAGCTGTAGCAGCCGAAGGGCATGAACTAGGAAATCATACTTTATTCCACCCTTGCCTCGGGGGCACGCCTGGCCGGTCCTGGGTACGACCTGAGTACGATATGTCTACTTATACTATCCGTAGGATGTCCGACGAAATCAGGATGACCAATGTCATGTTGGAGGCCATCGATGGACTCAAGAAAAGAACCTTTGCTTTTACCTGTGGGGATATGATGGTCAGCGATGGTTCTTTCGTCGAGCAGATCAAGCCTGATTTTAATGGAGCCCGGGCAGTGCGACATGAGATGCATCCTATCCAGGCAGTCGATCTGTACAATATCGACTGTTATGCCATCAACGGCGAGTCAGGAGCCCAGATGATCGACCTGGTCGAAAAAGCCATGGCGACCAATTCACTGCTGGTCTTTTTATTTCACGGTGTAGGGGGAGAACACAATATCAATGTTGACCTCGAAGCCCATCGGGAGCTCTTGCAGTACATCAAAGCCAATGAAAAAGACATCATGGTCGCCCCCATGGTAGAGCTGGCCGATCATATCCGCGACTGGCAGACCCGTGACAATATCCGTAAGCTTACCAATGAAGATCACCAGGATATGCTGCGACAGCTGGGCATCACCTCCCTCAGGCCGGGCGCCAACGGCAGCAATCCCAACGCCCCCAACGCCGCTAACTATGACGAATCCAAGGCCAACCCCTATCCCAAGCTCCCGGATCCACTAAAATTCAATAACGGCAAAAAAGTCAATACTGCTAAAAAATGGGATCAGCGCAAGCTAGAGCTCTTTGAGGATTTTGACAGAGAAGTTTATGGCCGGATGCCCGCCAATACACCCCAGGTCCGGTGGGAGATCGTGAGTAGCAGGGATACCATATTATATAGTACTCATCCTGTGAACACCACGCAGCTGATAGGCCATGTAGACAATACCTCCTATCCTGCCATCAGCGTCGATATCCAACTGAGCCTGACGATTCCTATCGGCTCCTCTGCAAAGGTTCCCGTAGTCATGGAGCTTGGATTTGGATTTCCGCCAGGTTTCAGACCTGCCAGGCCCCCTACCTCAAACGAACCATCGTGGCAGCAACAGTGCCTCGACAAAGGCTGGGGCTACGCTGTGCTGGTCCCTTCAAGCATCCAGGCTGACAATGGAGCCGGTCTGACCCAAGGCATCATAGGACTGATGAATAAAGGTGCACGACGCAAACCCGATGATTGGGGCAGTCTCCGTGCCTGGGCCTGGGGAGCGAGCAGAGCAATGGATTACTTCAGTACCAACCCCAGGGTAGATGCCTCCAAAGTAGCGATCGAGGGCCACTCCAGATATGGCAAAGCAGCTTTGGTCACCCTCGCTTATGATACAAGGTTTGCGACCGGCTTCATCAGCTCCTCCGGCGAAGGTGGCGCCAAACTCCATCGCCGCAACGCCGGAGAGATCGTAGAGAATGTAGCCGGCAGCAATGAATACCATTGGATGGCAGGTAATTTTATCAAATATGCCGGTCCTAAAAACTGGGGTGATCTGCCTGTAGATTCCCATGAATTGATCGCCTTATGTGCTCCCAGGCCTATATTCATCAGTGGCGGCAATGTAGGAGATGGCTGGGTTGATTCCAGGGGCATGTTTATGGCTGCCGCTGCAGCCGGGCCAGTCTACAAATTGTTAGGCAAAAAAGATTTGGGTACTACAGTTTTTCCATCGGTAGAAACAGGATTAATGTCTGGCGAAATTGCTTTCAGACAACATAATAGTGGGCATACCCCTGGACCTAACTGGCCGGTGTTTTTGGAATTTGCTGCCAGGTATTTTAAGTAGGAGGGCTTACTAATTCGTACTTTCTATCGTAAAAACAATTCTAGAATATATCTCTATAAATCATGAATTTGCAAAAGTCCTGGAGATTCATTTGGAAAGCAAAAAGCAAGGCAGACAAGTTAACGCTGGTTCTGTTAGTCATTTATCTGATTGCTATAGTGTGGATATTGTTGTTTAAATTAGGCGTACGATTTTCCTACATGGAACACAGGCAAGTAAATTTAATTCCATTTAAAGACCTTATCTTAAATGGTAAAACGGACTATGATGAAAGCATCATGAATGTGATTATATTTTTACCGCTAGGCATTTATACTGGTACTCTATTTAAAAAATGGAATTTTAGTACCCATATGCTCTCTTTTCTAATACTCACCTTAATGATTGAAAGTATTCAGTTTACTTTCAAGATTGGGGCTTTTGATATTACGGATGTAGTTACCAACACTTTAGGTGGGATAATTGGATTCATGACTTATAAAGCAATTCTACGAGCTTTTTTTAAGCAATCTAATGCGCACAATTTCATCAATTTAATAGCAGCGATAGGGTCTGGCTTAATGATTTTATTTTTATATTTACTTAAAACAAATCATTTGGGAATAAGATATCAATAAGAATAAATTTTCCATGTAAATAAAAAATACTTATGTAAATACCCTCCGACATACATTTGCCATTCACCTGATTCTTGATGGAATAGACTACTCGCTTAAAAGTGACAAAATGAAAAAAATAGACCAATGGATAGAGTAATTCAGAAAAATTTGGGAAACCCGATTCAATCAATGAGATAATTTATTAACCACTAATAAAAAAAATAAAAAATGAATATTTTACAATTTGATTTTATAGTTGACAAATCAACCAACACTGTTTTAGTAACCAGAGAATTTGATGCGGAACTGCCACTTGTTTGGGATGCGTTTACTTCAAAAGAAATTCTAGACCAATGGTGGGCACCTAAGCCTTTCGAATCAAAAACGAAAGTAATGAACTTTGAAGTTGGTGGCCGAAGATTTTATGCAATGGTTAGTCCTGAAGGACAAGAAATGTGGTCTGTTCAGAAATATACTTCAATAACTCCAAAAACTAATTTCAAATTCATTAGTGCTTTTGCAGACAAAGATGAAACCCCTCATTTACCAGGTTCAAATTGGGACTTGAATTTTACTGAACAAAATGCCCACCCGGACGACCCAGTCATCCATGGAATAACTAAAGTAAGTATTACCATTTACAATGAATCGCTTGAACGCATGGAAAAAATGATTAAAATGGGCTTCAAAGAAGGCTTTACAGCTACATTAAACGAATTAGAAAATTTATTATCCACATTAAATAAATATCGCAATGAAAGCGTATAAACTAAAATTCTTGACCGTATTAGTGATAGCGAGTCTAATAGGTTGTGGAGATTCTCAGCAGAATTCTCACCATAACAATAACATTGATACAATTTCCAATGAAACTTTAGCCAAAAAGCCAAATATGATTACTCAAAAAATAACACCTTGTCTTTGGGTTGATAAGGATGCGAAAGCAGTAGTAGATTATTACCTTACTATTTTCAAAGATGGTAAACTGAAAGAATATCACCAATATAAGAATCCACCGCAAGAAACAGGGCAAGACGGTCCAGATAACTTCGAAACTGCGGTTATAGAAATTGGTGATATTGAATTTAGTATTTTAGCTGCAGGTCCATACTTCAAGTTTAATGAATCTGTTTCGTTTGTTATAAATTGTAAAGACCAGGCAGAAGTAGATTACTATTGGGATGCTTTGACTGCAAACGGTGGTGAAGAAAGTTCTTGTGGGTGGTGTAAAGACAAATATGGTTTATCGTGGCAGGTTGTTCCCGTTGAATATTTTGAGCTTATTAACAGCGATGATCCTAAAGTTAGAGAAAAGGCAATGAAGAATACATTTAATCAGAAAAAATTAATACTTTCAGAACTTAAATGAACTGAATAATTTCGGTTAAGAAGGACTATTCAGAATTTGAACACTAGTAAGAATTAAAACTGCCCATCATTAAGTAGACGGCCCTGTCTTCTTTCTATAACAGATCTGACGACTCAGACGAGTATCTTATGATCCTAGACAGAGTAGATTGAAAAAAAGACTATCGAACGGAGGTAATTGAAGGATTGGAATACTATAATACTTTTGTGCTACATTTGGGCAAAAGGAATTCCAATTCCAGTTCTTTTTAAAATGCTACACTTTGGCGGTAATAGGGCCTTCAAGCAATTTTATCATCTAAGAAATGAAACTCTATTTCTAATTATTTCAATTAAACATGGATACATTAACCGCCTTACTCTGGATAATTTGGACTTTTGATGAAAATTAAGAATTTAGTTAAGTCAAAATAAACTTTATTGCAAAAAAATAATTACTATTGAATTATGAAAAATAAATTCCTTCTAATTGTCCTACAAATAAGTATGATGGCCTATTTAACGCTTTCAGCACAAGCCCCTTTGTTGCAAAATGTATCAGGTAGAAAAACGATTTCACTTGATGGTCGCTGGCAATCTCAAATTGATATGTATGGGGTAGCTTCAGGAGATCGTTCGGGACTTGTCAAGGATAGAAAGCCTGTAAAGTATGAGTTCAAGGGTGACAATTTAAGGAATACAGAACTGGTTGAGCAAGATTTAGATGTTGGAGAACAACTGCAAGTACCTGGTGACTGGAATACACAACGCGAAAATTTATTCTTTTATGAAGGAAATATGTGGTACAGAAAAAAAATACCTATTACACCACAAACAGGTAAACGCTATTTTCTGCATTTTGGGGCAGTTAACTATGAGGCAGTTGTTTACTTGAACGGCACAAAATTAGGACAACACGAAGGTGGTTTTACAGCATTTCAATTCGAAGTCACTTCATTACTTCAATCAGGAGAAAATACAGTGTTGGTTAATGCAAATAATATTCGAGGAGAAAATAATATACCGACCAATATTACAGACTGGTGGAATTACGGAGGAATTACCCGATCTGTAAATCTTATTGAAGTACCTGAAACATATATTTCTGACTATTTTATCCAATTAGAAAAGGGAAAGACTACTGATATCAAGGGCTGGGTAAAGTTAGAAGGATCACAAAAGAATCAAAATATTACAATAGAAATTCCTGAAATCGGTGTAAAGCAAACGCTCCAAACAGATACTGCTGGTCTAGCCCTCCTAAGTATCAGTACCAAAAAACTACAACTTTGGTCACCTGAAAACCCGAAACTATACCCAGTAAAACTAAATTCTACTTCTGATACGGTTAATGATAAAATTGGTTTTCGTACTATCGAGACACGGGGAACAGAAATCCTGTTGAACGGAAAGCCTATCTTTTTAAAAGGAGCAAGCATTCATGAAGAAGCTCCATACCGCACCGGTAGATGTTATTCAGAAGGTGATGCACGTACTTTATTGACCTGGGCAAAAGAGCTGGGCAGTAATTATGTTCGTTTGGCGCATTACCCGCACAACGAAATCATGACTCGTATGGCAGACGAAATGGGTTTAATGGTATGGTCGGAAATTCCAGTGTATTGGGCAGTTAAATTTGAAAAGCCTGATGTATATGCAAAAGCTGAAACTCAATTAGTTGAAAATATCAGTCGGGATAAAAATAGAGCTTCTATAATTATTTGGTCAATGGCAAATGAAACACCCGAGACAGGGGATAGACTCAACTTTCTAAAAAATCTTGTTACAAAAACCAAAAGCATTGATGCCACCCGACTTACTGCAGCAGCCCTATTTTCAAAACCAAGCAAAGGTCTTCAAACCATCGAAGACCCATTGGGCGAGTATGTAGATGTGATGGGTTGTAATGAATACATTGGATGGTATACACTCCCTGCTGAACTTGCACCGACCATTAAATGGACATCTAAATACCAAAAGCCTTTAATTATGAGTGAGTTTGGTGGTGAAAGCGTGGCGGGATTGCATGGTAAAGCAGACGAAATTTGGACAGAAGAATATCAAAACCGTATTTATGAAAACCAGGTAAAAATGTTTGATAACATTACATTACTAAGCGGGACAACAGCTTGGGTTTTAATGGATTTTCGCTCCCCCTTGCGTCTGCTACCACGAAAACAAGATTTTTTCAATCGCAAAGGTCTGGTTTCAGACAATGGTATTAAAAAAATGGCTTTTTATACTTTACAAAAATGGTATAAAGGTAAATAAGTAAGGAAAAGAAATTGTATATGCGGAAATATTTACTAATGTGTTAGTTGCCGATTAATAGTAACCAATCAAACCCGTACAAAGAGTGCATTCAGTTTAGTGTAATTAAATGTAGGTAATAAAAAATACCCAATCGCATGACAAAGAAAAGATCGGTAGATATTGACATAAGACGAAGGACAATATTATGAATGAAGTGAGGAGAAGCGCCCTTCTACTGCAAACAAATGCTAAATGTAATTGCAGAGTGAAGTGTTTAACCTAAGATTTATCTCCATCCAAAGTTGTTCAAAAGGACAGGCGCGGTTTAAAACCCAGCAACTGCGTATTTCCAGTCGTTTATTACATAAAGCAAAAGAAACCAAATATATATGACAAAATTCAAAATTATATCAGTAGTAATTCTTTCAATTGTTATAGTCAGTTGTAATTCAGATAAGACCAAATTGAACAAGGAAATTCAGAATGTCAACAATTGGGAAACACAAATAGATCCCTTGACCAAACATATAAAACCTTATAAACCTGAATTACCCACTATTGGGTTATTAATGTATAATGGAGTGCTTCAAAGTGAGGTGATTGCAACTTCCGATGTTTTCGCCAAACCTAGCGAAGCAAGCAAACAGCTGTTTAATGTGGTAACAATCGCTCAAACCGAAAAACCAATTACAACCGAAGAAGGAATAAGAATTGTACCTGATTATACTTTTAGAAATTGTCCCAAATTGGAAGCACTATTTGTTCCTAGTGCCTATGATATGTATTCACAGGTCCAGAATAAAGAAATAGTAGATTTTATAAAGGAAAAGAATGAAGAAGCAAAATACATAGTGAGCAATTGTGCAGGAGCTCAATTGATTGGTGTCTCGGGAATTGCAGATGGGAAGAAAATTGTGACTTGGATTGGTGGACGAGAACAATTACAGAAGGATTATCCAAACCTAAAAGTCCAAAACGACAGTTCGGTAACATTTGTCGAAGATGGAAAATTTAGCTCTTCTAATGGGAATTTAACAAGTTATATTTCTGCCCTGAAATTATTAGAGAAAATGACTAATCTTGAACATAGAAAATTTGTAGAATCCTATTTATATCTCGAAAGGCTCCAAAATTGGAAAGAATAAAAAAATAATGTAACTCAACACAACCTACACTGATCATAGCGGCTAAACACCGTATAGCCACCCATCAGTCTTAACTATTTCAATACCTCCAATAAATAGACGATTATACTATGACACTTCTAACTGAAATTTCACTTCTTGCAGGCAGCTGCCTAATTTTGGCTGATGGAACTTGACTACGTAGAAAATACCATGCAAAAAAACATCTAAATACATTGAACTCAATACAAAATAAATAATATGGCAACAACAGACAACACAACGCATTTTGCTCCCGAATTGCACATCCCCAATAGGACCATCAATATTGATTTTTACACAAAATTCGGTGCTACTGAAAATTTTTGCTTCAGGAACGATGATGGGAGTATTCACGTAGCCGAGTTAGAAATCAATGGTGCCATTTTTCATGTCCACGAAATAATGCGTGAAGCTCTTGAACCCATAAGTGCTAAAGGGGTAACTTCAATTATAGGTTTGTTTGTTTCTAATGTGGAAGAAGTTATGCAGAAAGCTATTCAGGCAGGTGCTACTGAAATTAACCCTACCACAGACCATGATTATGGCTACAGACAAGGCATGTTCAAAGACCCCTTTGGACACTTTTGGCAAATACAAAAGAAAATCTGACTGAATAGCTAAAACAGCAAAGCTGGCAAGATGCGTTTTAAGACAGCCGAGACTGATGAAGTCGAAAAAATTAAGTCTTAAATATTACCCGGACCATTTACCCTAAAGATTGGGGATAGGTAACATAAAAAACGATATTTAACCTAATTTGCCATGGATAATTGATGCCCACAATGTCATTTAGCCAAGCGAGTATATAGCAGTCCACATTAGGTTTGTTATCTTTACTTTGTGTGTTCAGCAGGACAAAACGAGGTTCCAAATCCGCGTGCGTCAAAACCACAACGTTAGCACTAAGCGCAACACAGATATCGCAAAACATAAGCACAATGATAAAAAAGATCTACTTAAGCCTTCTGATAGCAATGATTACATCCAACCTTATTTATCCTTGCTCTGCCATTGTACTGAAAAATGAAAATCAAATACTGCTAGCAAAAAATTTTGATTGGACTTATCATGATGGCATCATCATCAAAAACCTTCGTAGCATATCAAAAACTGCATACTATACACATCAAGGTGAACCTGCTCAATGGACGAGCAAGTATGGGAGTATTACTTTCAACCAAAACGGCAAGGAAATGCCTTATGGCGGAATGAATGAAAAAGGATTAGTGGTTGAAATGCTTTGGCTTGATCTAACCAAGTATAATATCAACGAAGAAAAAAAGTATTTGAACGAACTGGAATGGATACAATATCAATTAGATAATTTTGAAACTGTTCAGCAAGTTATTGACCATTTAAATGAAGTTAAAATTTATCCAATCAAAGGCAAAATTCACTATATACTTACGGACAAAACAGGCGAATCAGTCATCATTGAGTATCTAAACGGTATGCCGACAACTTATAAAAAAGAAGCCAATGTTTGCCAAACTATTACCAACCATTCTGTTCATCAATCAGAACCTTACAAAAATCAAATAAAGGGAATAAGAAAAAACAATACTGCTCCAACATATCGCTATTATCAGTTGGAGCAGAAAATTTTTAACTTTAAGATTAAAACCGAATTAAACGAAGCATATGCTTTTAATGTCCTGCAAAAAGTTACCATCCCGAAAGGGGACTTTAGGACAATGTGGAGCATCGTTTATAATGTACATCAAAAAAGCATTTCCTTTTTAACAGATACGCATAAGGAAATAAAAAACATTAGACTACCAGATTTAGATTTCGGAGAAGAACTAACTTATTTCCCTCTCCACCAAAACGAGATAATCAATTTGAGTAGAGAATTAAAGTCGTTTACAGAACATATTAGTTATTCCTATCTGTCCCCTTCACTGATACACCTTGGTTTTGATGAAACAGTTACAAAAGACATTAGCCAACACCAATTCCTGCAATCGAAAGGCGTATCAAGCTACTTTGCCAGCAATTATTTTCATTTTGAAATTTCAATTCCGTTAGAAGAAGAAAAACAAACGGTGTTTATAGCCGTAATGGACAGTGAGGAGCAATTTAAAAAACGGGAGGTAGTTACCGGCGGATATCTTTATGGAACAGTTCCTAACAATGGAACACTTATGGTACACATTTACGGTTTAAAGAACGGAAAATATTCAATGCTAACATTTATTGACAACAATAAGAACCGAAATTTGGACTTTGATAAGCAAGGAAAAGCAATGGAAAAATATGCAACATTCAGCCACTTTACATTTGCTAACGAAAACGAATTGACCTTTTCAAGTACTTCGGCAGATTTTAGTATTTCAAATGCACAAGTAGCTGTAAAGTGGAATCATTAGGATAGACAGTCTCTTTCATGTAGGCAAGCAGCTGAACTACCTTCTATTCTAGTATTACGAGCAACCTTCGATAAAGATTCATCGAATAGGCAACTCAAGCAGAGCTTGAGTTGCATTCACACAAAATCAGGCCGGAACACTAGTAAGTGGTGACTTTACGATGCATTACTTCTTTTTTGTTTGGTAGAAATAGCAACAAACGTATATATCGGTTGGCTGTCATGGAATTGGAAAAATATAGAAACAGTTTAAAATTAGTAGCAATTTTAAAACCGAAACAACAACAGCATGTGGAGCAGCATCCGGTAGAAAATGCCTAATTTAGATCCGGATCAATTAATGTAAATAATACAAGTTTCATAAGAAATTGTTTTCAAATGCCAAACGTTCAATATGCGCGGCCGTTATGAGTAATTTAATAAAAATGCACTTTCATGAAATAGTATGAAGAAGAAACAAACAAAACAAATACTTAGAATAGTATTGCTTATTGGAACAATAATCTCCTTGTTCTTTGTACCATGGATTTTGGTAAAGGCTTGGATTTTACCAATACCTGATACGGTTCAAGAACAAGTAAACGAAGCAATTGGTCATGGATTTGATGGAATAATTGTTTACGTGGACCAAGCTGGAAAGTCATCAGAGCTTTACACCGCAGGCTGGCATGACCGAAAAAGTAAAATACCTGCCTACCCGCAAGCCTTTTTCAAGATTGCCAGCATAAGCAAGTTATATCTTGCAGTGGCTGTCGCTAAATTGGTTAATGACAAACATTTGTGTTTATATAAAACCCTGGCTGAATACCTTCCAGAACTTGTGGGAAGGATTGAAAATGCCGATAAAATCACTTTGAAAATGATGGTGCAACATAGAAGTGGCATTCCCAACTACACTGACTACCCTGGCTTTTGGGAAAACGATTCTTCGATAAGCAATGAAGCATCGCTCAATTTGGTACTGGATAAGCCTGCTGATTTTAAACCTGATAAAAAATATAGTTATTCAAATACGAATTATTTGTTGATAGGCAAAATCCTTGACAAAACATTGGGATATAGCCATCACCAATATATCAAGAGAGAAATTTTGATACCGTTAGAGCTGAATAATACTTTCAGTGTGCTAAGTGAAGTAAATTTGGACAATGTTATGAGTGGGTATACCGTAGGTAATGCTGGCGATTTGAAGTATAATGATTTTATAAACCCTGCCGGCTCAATGGTAGCTACAGCACAGGATGTGGGCATATTCTTGCGGGCATTGAACGATGGATCTTTGCTAAATGATAATGAACAAGATATTTATTCATCCATTTATGAATATGAACATACAGGATTATTGCCTGGCTACTCTAGTATTGCCAGGTATCATAAAGAGATTGATGCGGTCGTGATTCAGTTTGTAAATACAAGTGGTGGATACAGTTGGAATCTATCGGAAATCGTATATAACCGTATCATAAAAATACTGGAAAGGCCAAAAGGTTCATAAAAGTGGATAAAGTTTATAGCTAAGATAGCAATAAATTATGGCACTGCAGCACGCTTCAACTCACTAGTATTTTGAAAGGAATGAAGTTCATAACTGGCGACTTTTCTTTTACTAACCCTTTTTCAATCTAATTAAAATGAAAAATTAATTGTAAAATTGAGAAGTAATTTGCAATGCACAAACTACCTGCAAGCAACTAGTAAAAATCATTTTAAATAAGAAAATACATGGCCAAAATGCGAATATTTTTTACTGGAGGATCGGGTAAGGCAGGGAAGCACGTGATCCCCTACCTCCTCGACCAGGGACACAGAGTGATGAATGCAGACCTTCGGCCTTTGGATCATTCAGGGGTAGACAATCTGGTAGCTGATATTACGGATTCCGGACAAATGTTCAATGCGATGAGTTCGTATTGTGGGTTTGATGAACTGGAAGCAGGTACAGGCACACCAAAATTTGATGCCGTAGTACATTTTGCTGCAGTACCCAGGATCTTGCTTAAACCGGATAATGAAACTTTCCGGGTCAACACCATCGGCACCTACAATGTGATTGAAGCAGCAGTCAAACTTGGAATTAAAAAGATTATAATAGCTTCGTCAGAGACCACCTACGGCATCTGTTTTTCCGATGGACAGACGAATCCTAATGTACTGCCTTTAGAAGAAGATTATGATGTTGATCCAATGGATAGTTATGGACTATCTAAGGTTGTCAATGAAAAAACAGCTCGCAGCTTCCAGAGGCGATCTGGCTTTGATATTTATGCGCTTCGTATCGGAAATGTGATTGAACCACATGAATACACCGAGCTCTTTCCCCATTATTTTATTCACCCTGAAGTGCGACGCAGGAATGCCTTTTGTTATATAGATGCACGGGACCTAGGACAGATTGTGGATTTATGTTTGAAAAAAGATGGCCTTGGTTACCAGGTTTTCAATGCTGGCAACGATCACAATGGTGCCATCATGCCTAGCAAAGAATTGGCAGAAAAGTTTTTCCCCAATGTGCCAATAAAACACGAATTAGGGGAGCATGAAGCTTTGTTTTCCAATCGCAAAATCCGTGAAGTGCTGGGATTTAAAGAACAACATAACTGGCAGAAATACCTGAAATGGGAAAAATTTAAAATTTAACATACCTTCTGAGCGTAAAATGAAAAGTAAGTTTTTTAATTTCCCATTGATTATCACTTCGCTATTCGGCTATTTAGAATGGGGTGGCAATAATCAAATCTTTCTTCTAAAAACTGAGCTAGACATCCTTTCTAAAATATTTATTAACCTGCTTTCTGTACTTCATCCACAAATTTTACTCCCTTTTGCGAGTCAAATACTTTTAATGACAACCCTATTCCAAAAGAATCCGAATAAAATCTTGACCTACATTAGTATAATGGGATTAGGACTACTGCTGGGTTTTATGTTTGTGATTGGATTAATGGATTTAAATTACAAAATAATAATTTCAACAACTCCATTTATATTTTTGGGTGTAGTAACAAGATC
>OBID01000082.1_pt1 | contig 41030 bp, 28 predicted proteins | sample 1519781 | NCBI WGS metagenome assembly OBID01 (sample SAMEA3991478, study PRJEB22521) | metagenome | biome: anthropogenic terrestrial biome; feature: sewage plant; material: sludge | place: Sweden | collected 2012-09-26 | reverse complement strand
ATTGTTTTTTGTCTCACAGGACTTGGGATCATCCTGGCTTCAAACTCTAAGGATTTTAACCCAACCACACCCGTCAAATTATTTACCATAGACCAACCGCAGGAGCTTGCATGGAACGCCCTTCGCTCTAATGCCCGGGTAAGAGTATTCGCTTACGACCAACAACAGTATCAGGAACTCAAAACCCTGCGACCAGCTATCATGACCATGGCGATTCCAAACCTGGATGGCACGGAGATGGAAGTGGAATTGATAGAAAACCAGGTATTGAGCCCTGACTTTGTGCTCAGTACTCCCAGAGCCCGCAATATTGCCTATACTCCGGGGTTATATTACAAAGGTAAAATCAAAGGTCAGGACCAATCGGTAGTTTTTATCAGCCTGTTTGATGATGAAGTCATGGGTAGCATATCCGCTCCTGGAAAAGGGAACCTGGTGATCGGTTCCAGCAAAGCCCTCAGACGAAATACTTTCCTCTTATTTGATGATAGCCAGATAGAGCCATTGAAGTTCGAATGTAATACCGAAGAATTACCAACCTGGAAAAACGAATTGAATGAGGTGCAAAAAGGTGGTTTCAGATCCGCCGCAGGATGCATCAATGTATATTTTGAGGCCGGCAGCTCGGTATTTGCCAGTAAAGGAGGAGCTACAGGAGCAGCTAATTTTATCTCAGGTTTGTTCAATGGCGTTTCTTCATTGTATGCTGCTGAAGGAATCAGTACTGCAATTTCTGAGCTAAAAGTATGGACCACTTCTGATCCGGAGCCTTATGGTACTGGAGTAGGATATGGCAGTACTCTGGGCTCAAGTTTTAATGGAAATCTTGCACACTATGTGAGGATAGTGCCTGGCAGCAGTGCCAGTGGTGTAGGCTATCTGGATGTACTTTGCGGTAGTACGCCTTTTGCCTATAGCGAAGTGTTTTCTACCAATGCTTCTTATCCGGCATATTCCTGGAATGTCAATGTACTTACGCACGAGATGGGTCACAATCTTGGCTCCCCGCATACACATTCCTGCACCTGGCCTGGCGGACCGATCGATAATTGTGCGCCACCTGAGGGAAATTGTTCCTCAGGACCTACCCCGCCCAATAATGGAGGTACTATTATGTCCTATTGTCATCAATCCGGCAATCCGGGTATATCTTTCAGCAACGGTTTTGGCCCGCTACCCGGCAATCTGATTAGATCCAGTGTGAGCGGTGCAAGTTGTCTTGGTTCATGTGGTAGTGCTCCACCTCCACCTCCTGCTACCACGCCTGACCTGACCATATCCGCTGTCACCCTATCTCCTTCTACTATCAGCTCAACTGCTCAGGCGATCAGTCTGGCTTTAACTACAAGCAATCTGGGCGCCAATGCAGGAAGTTCTATAACGAGAGTTTATTTTTCGTCTGACAATAGTCTGTCCACAGGTGATGAAAACCTGATTGATATCAACATTTCTTCTCTGACAGCTTCCAGCAGCCAGTCTGCTATTGTCAATATTTCCGTGCCTTCCGGCACCACACCTGGTACCTATTATTTTATCGTGTGTGCAGATGCTACAGGTTTAATTACTGAGTCCAGTGAAAGCAATAATTGCAGATCAGCTGCCCTGACTTTAACTGCTCCACCGGCGACACCCCAACTATTTCCGGATCTTGAAATAGGCGGCATTGCGGGCATGCCTTCAGCGGTCACTCCAAATGCTGCATTTAATCTATCTGGCACAGTGACTAACTCAGGACTGGCCAATGCTCCTGCTACTTCAATGAGTATTGTTTTCTCTATAGACAATTTTTACTCTGCTAATGACATTTCACTTTATTCAGGAGGTATCTCCGCGTTAAACTCCAAAGCCTCCACCGGATTTAATGCTTCGATCACTATACCAGCCAGCTTACCTTTAAAAAATTATTATATCATTGTTTGTGTTGATCCTGCTAATGCTATCTCAGAGACCAACGAAGGAAATAATTGCAACACCTACGCAGTAGCTGCCAATGTACCTACGCCTGATCTGAGCATTTCGACCATTGTACTTAATCAGAATCCGGTACCTACCGGCAATCCATTCACGGTATCATTTTCCAGCTTTAATGGTGGGACTGCTGGAAGCGGAGGCTTCAATGTGGGGCTCTATCTATCCCTCACTAATGCTACCCTTGAAGCCAGTGATCAATTATTAGGGCAAACGACGATCAATAGCCTTGGAGCTAATCTCAATGCTAATGGTTCCATCGATGTCAGCACCACCATCGCCCCTGGCACGTACAATCTATTGGTCTGTGCGGATAATGTCAATCAAGTGAGTGAATTAAATGAAAACAATAACTGCGCTTTTGTGACCCTGGTAGTGACCAACCCTCTGCCTGATTTGACGATAGACAAATTTGATGTTCCGGTTGATTTTATAGCCGAAAAGCCACAATCAATCCATATACGCATCAAAAATGCAGGTACGAAAAAGTCATCAACCTCGACCAAAGGGCGCTTGTATCTGTCCACTGATGGCATCGCAGACTATCGTGCAACATTGGTAAGACAATTCATCATACCTGCTTTGGAAGTGGGGGCTTCATTGGATACCACCTTCGAGTATACTTTTAACAACAATACGCCTGAAGGCAATATTTATTTTGCACTTTGTATTGACGCGGACAATCAAGTGATCGAGGTAGATGAAACCAATAATTGTAAGTCCGCACTCACCAAGATCATCGTACCCTTGCCAGATATTGTATCCTTTTCCGCAGCACGATATCCCAATCCAGTAGGCCGTAGTACCAGTATTCATTACCCATTATTAATATCCAATATCGGCAGATTGGATGCTCCGGAGGTCCATACTGAATATTATGTATCCTACAAACCTTTACTCAAAAGTAGTGGAGGATTTAGATTATTAGTGGACACCACGCGTGAAATGGCTGTGGGTGATACTATAAGAAAAAATGTTTTACTCAAACTCCCCACTGCGCTTACTGCCGGAAGTTGGTATCTCAATGTGTGCGTAGACTATGATTACAAAATAAAAGAAGTCAGTGAGATCAATAATTGCCAATCGATCCGATTAATTATCAGAAATCAAATGCCCGATATGGCAATAGATCATTTTGCATTTGAAGATTCAGTTTTGTATACAAGTATTCCAACCCCTTTAAATCTAGGCATAAAGAATCTGGGAGAGTTGTCAGCAAATGGCATTACTGCTAAAGTATTTTATCACGAACCGGAAGGTGACACAACGATTATCTCCCAGTTTTTAATTGATAGTCTGGCCCCTGATCAACAATTGGATACCACCATTCAGACCATGATCATTACAGCCTCTGGCAACCAAGCCATTGTTGAAGTGGTTCTGGATCAAGCCAATACTATCAAGGAAGCTTTAGAGAATAATAATTCAGCTGTTTTTTCAGTGACCACCAGGACACCTTTGCCCGACCTGGTGACAGACATCGTATCGATCTCAGATACTGTATTTCAATCCGGTTCACAATATATCCTTACCCATTCAGTGTCCAATCTTGGCCTGATCACTTGCGATAGTTTTTCTACAAAATATTTTCTGCAAGACAGATCCTCCAAAAAGCTGATTGCCTTAGGTAGTTTAGTCAATACCAATCTATCGTCATTGAATATCGACACTATTTCGTTCAGCTTCGTCTTAGACCAGGCTATAAGCAGTGACTCCTACCAACTCATCGTGACCTGTGATCCCGAAAATAAAATCAATGAATCAGATGAATCCAACAATCAAACTGAAGTAGCTATTAAAGTCCTTCAAAGTTTGCCTGATGCTGCCATTGAAGGATTGGCCATTCAAGACTCCCTGGCCAAAGGCGACACGGTGACCGCAGATATCCGGATAATAAATATGGGTAATTGGGTGATGCCATCCGTGCAGGACCCTATAATTTTATCCCTGGATTCTATTTTATCTGTGGATGATCTGGTAGTAGGACATATCCAATTGGAACCCCTGAATCCACAAGAAGAAAGACAACAATCTATACAACTCAACATACCCTCTGATATATCCAGTGGCCCACATTATATCATTCTGCAAGTAGATCAAAGCAATAATATTACTGAATCGGATAAAACCAATAACCTTGCTTATTTTCCCGTCGATATCCTGCTAGATGATGCTGATCTTGATAATGTCGGCATTCGATTGGATAAAGCCGGTGTAGAGCCTGGCAAAGCACTACATGTTGAATTAATGGTGTCCAATATCGGCGAATCCAGTATACTGGACTATGAAGTAATGTTTGAATTGAAGAGAAATCCCAATGACAGCTTTTCAGTGGTCACCTTTCCATTGATTAAGCATTCAGGAATGATACTACCGGGTCAAATTTCAGAACTGTCTACTGTCTTAACCATACCTGACTCTTTGCCTTCTCAGACTTATTACCTTATGTCCTGTCTCGATCCTCGAAATAAAATAGCAGAGCTGTCTAAAGACAATAATTGTGGTCAGATCTTGGTAAAAGTGGAGACTAAAAATGCATTGACCACAAAACTCAAACAGGATTCGCCATTGTTTTCCAACATCAGTTTATATCCCAATCCTGCAACCCAGTGGCTGACGATCGACGGCAAGGTGGCCTCTACGCCAACCCATCAGAAGGCCATACTCGAGATTAAAGATTATTTAGGTCGCACGATTTCCAGACAATCCTTACCTATCTCAGATCAGCTACATTATCGAATGGACATAGATCGATTGAGTCACGGTTGGTATCTGGTAGAAATAACCTCAACTCTAGGCACCTGGAAACAAAAGTTCGTCAAACAATAGCATCCCTCACAAGGAAAGACTCCAGGCTGCGGGGTACAGGTTTTCTATTGGTAGCCTTGGGTTGTATTTGGGGTAGTTCATTTATACTGATCAAAAGAATATTGCCTTGTTATACTCCAATACAATATGCTTTGTGTCGGATCATTATCACAGGTATTTGTTTTTCTCCATGGATACTCAGTTCCTTCAAAAAAGCAACCATTTCTCAACGTACATGGGTTTTTATCATTGGGGTATTGGGTTATTTTATGTCCTATCTGCTCATGGGTGTCAGTCAAACCCGGATCGATAGCAGTCTCGCCGGTATACTGACTTCGCTCACGCCTCTTTTTACTTTTATCGTAGGCCTGATGTTTTTTAGTCAACCATTTCGATGGAAAAGTTTTATGGGAGTGGGCATGGGTCTGATCGGCTGCCTGGTCCTGATCATAGAAGGCAATGAAGGACTTAGTGTTCAATTTTATAGCCTTTTTCTGATTGGTTCAGTGATTATCTCATCCTTTACTATAAATCTTGTACAAAAACATCTTAAAGGTCTCAGAGCTATTGAGATCACTTCCTTGTCTTTCGGAGGATTAGTGATACCATCTTTGATGGTCCTTCTGGTGGCGACTAACTGGCAAGATACGGTGGCCAATCCCCTCATGACCAGTTGCACTTTGGCTTTGATCGGCCTGGCTTTGGTCGGTACTGTCCTGGGCTCCCTGCTGTATTATCATATCCTGAGTCGAAGCGGGGCATTATACACAAGTACCGTAACCTATATCATCCCTTTGACTGCTATCATCTGGGGAGTCGTCGATGGGGAGCATGTAGGTTGGGAAGAGATTATAGGCTTTGCCTTTATTTTGGGTGGCATAAAATTAATCAGGAATTAATGAAGATCCTGCCACAGGTATACATTGCTCAGACTCCTCAAAAAGGTCGCGGAGTCTTTACAGCGCTGGAGATTCCTGCCGGAAGTTTGATAGAAATATGCCCGATCATCCTTATCCCGGCCTCTCAAACGCTGCTCATAGATCAAACCGAGATATACAATTACTATTTTGTGTGGGATGAGCATCACCTGGCGGTCGCCCTGGGCTTTGGCTCCTTGTACAATCACCAGGATCCACCCAATGCAAGAGTAATCTTTGACTATGAATCAGAAGAGATACAGATAGAGGCTATCCGTGATATTAATGAAGAGGAGGAGATCACGATTAATTATATCGATGATGATGAGCGTAAAGCATCCCTTTGGTTTGATGTCAAATGAATATTTAATTAATATTGCGGAATCAGGATTTCAATGGTATATTCAGTGGTATATGGAGATATTACTCATATCCAAGGTAATCTTTCGTTTATCTTTCTTTAAACCATTCCGCATACATCACGTAATTATTTGCAGTCCTGGTAATAAAAAATTCAAAGTTTTCTTTTGATAGTTCCTTTACTTTTTTTGCGGGAACCCCTGCATAAATATACCCGGATTCCAGAATGGTATTTTCGAGTACGACAGCTCCTGCAGCCACCAGGCAATTAGAAGGCACCACGGCATTATCCATCACGATGGCTCCCATGCCGATGAGTGCTTTATCATGAATAGTACACCCATGGACAATAGCACTGTGGCCGATAGACACATCATTACCAATCGTCGTCCCTGATTTTTCATAAGTACAATGAATGACAGCGCCATCCTGAATATTGACCCGATCGCCGATTTTTATAAAATTGACATCGCCGCGTATCACTGCATTGAACCATACGCTGCAATCATCCCCCATACTCACCTCTCCGATTACAACAGAATTATCTGCCAGAAATACATTATTACCGAAACTTGGCGTTTGGCCGCGGACTGTTTTGATGATAGACATAATAAAAGATAAAGTTATAAATGTAACGTATTATTGAAAATATTAATACTTGGCACCACGGGTTATTTTGGTAATTCGATAGTCAATCGAAAAAGACCCCTAAATGGAAGAAACTCCAGGTCATCCATTCAAAAACACAGTCTTGTCAATTCGTTTATAAAAATTTTGTATGCTACCCGGGATGAAATGTATCCTGTATTTGTTATAATTAATCGATATTGGCTTTCTGGTGGAAGCTAAACAAAATCATCTTAGCTTTGTTAAATCACTTAAACTAATAAATAAACAATAAAATTTATGGCTATCAAACGATCAGCAACCGCCCACTGGGCTGGCAATGGCAAAGAAGGCAAAGGTACGGTATCCACAGAAAGTGGTGTCCTTTCAGCTGCCAATTACTCTTACAAAACACGATTTGAAGAAGGCATTGGTACCAATCCGGAAGAACTCATAGGCGCCGCCCATGCAGGATGTTTTTCTATGAAACTGGCTTTTGTATTGCAGGCTGCCAACATCATCGCAGACTCTATCGAGACGAAGGCGCAAGTAATACTCGATCAGGGTGCTATCACTGAAGTAAAATTATTTACTCGCGTAAAAGCCGAAGGATTGGATCAGGCTTCTTTTGAAAAATATGCCCTGGAAGCCAAAGAAAATTGTCCGGTGTCTAAACTTTTAAAAGCGGAGATTTCGCTCGATGCTGAACTGGTATAAACAAAGTTATTTATAATGATTCGAGTGCTTGCTCAAAATCAGCTATCAGGTCATCGATTCCTTCTATACCTACAGATACCCTGAGTAAATTAGGGGGACTGACGCTATGCGTTCCTTCTGCAGAGCGTCGGTGATCCACTAAGCTTTCTACACCCCCCAGGCTGGTAGCATGCGTAACCATGTGGAGCGATGAGGCAAGTTTCAAAGTAGCAGCCTCCCCACCTTGCACCAGGATAGAGAGCATGCCTCCAAATCCGCCATGCATTTGTTTTGAAGCTACACCATGATATGGGTCGGAAGGCAATCCGGGATAATTGACTTTTTCTATTTTTGGATGCAAATGAAGGTATTGGGCTAAGGCCATGGCATTTTCTGCGTGGACTTTCATCCTGACGGAGTACGTAGCCAGGCTTCTGGATAATAACCAACAATCAAAAGCTGAAGGTACAGCGCCTCCCAGCGTCTGAAAATCTCTGATCTTTTGCGTCAGTTCAGGTTGATTCCGGGTCATGATGCATCCTCCTGTAATATCACTGTGACCACCAAAATATTTTGTGGTAGAGTGCATGACCGCGTCTACACCAAGATCAAGTGGTCGGGTAAAATAGGCACTGGCCCAGGTGTTATCACAAACTGTCATAATATGGTGCTGCCTTCCTATCCTGGCCACTTCGGCGATGTCGGTGATTTTCAGCGCCGGATTAGAAGGTGTCTCGATCCAGATAAGTTTGGTATTAGGTTTGATGCTTTTCCTGACAAGATCGAGGTCTGTCAAATCCAGGGCATCATATTCCAACTGCCATCGACCATATAAGGTTTGTAAAATCACTTTGGTTCCATAATAAAGATCATCTGGCAAGATCACATGATCGCCTGGTTTAAGGCTATGGATGATACTCATGGTTGCTGCCTGGCCTGAAGAAAAGGCAATAGCATCCGTCGCGCCTTCCAAGGCTGCTAATTTGATCTCAAGGGTTCGTCGGTTGGGATTGGATGCTCGGGCATACACATCTCTGCCTTCGACAAAGGCGCCATCCTCCCCCCGCTCAAAAGTGGTAGATAAGATGATCGGCATCGATACCGCTCCATAGGTAAGATCTATGGTATGGCCTGCATGAATGGCTTCGGTGGATAACTTATCGGAGGCATTTGGATTCATCTACCACGTTTTTGTGAAAAAAAATTATTAGTTCGGTATCAAATGTAATATTCATATGGAGTCTCAAGTGAACCGGGATGTTACTCTTAAGCACCAAGACCTATTTTAACCGCTTTTACTTTATACCCAGCTGACTTCAAAAGATTGATCACTCCTTTAGGACCACCCAGGTGACCTGCACCAACGGCAAAAAAAGTAGATTTGTCTTTCATCATAGCACTCATGAGTGGAATCCAGTTTCGATTTCTTTGAAATAGGAAAAGATCCTCATAAGCTCCCATGCCACCTTCATCACCCACAGATACTTTGGCCATGGTTTCTATGTCTTGCTTTTTATACAAATCGACCATTGCCTTGTATTCAATATTTTCTTTGTCGGCAGAGCGAATACTTTCTACCAACATCTTTGCCTGAAGTTCATAGGGAATACTGTCGAATATAGCCAGTTGGTCATCGATGGTCTCCAGTCCTTTAGATTCCTTATTTTGCTCATTCACCTTGCTAAAAATCTCCATTTCATAAGATTTGGAGTTCTCCATGCCGCCTTCTCCCCCTATATCCATGGTGGCAAAAGTAGAAAGCAACATTGGCTTCATACGATCCAGCATTTGCAAAGGCAATCCCTTTTCAGTAAAATGAGTCTCTATCTCCTTGTATTCCTCCCCTGTGACCAGGTCCTTTAAGGTCAGTCCGTCTCTCATAAAAGCTTTGCCTATGATTTTAAACATAGACTCCATAGAGGACATGTCATCCATATCGATTTCAAAAGTAGCTTGGTCTGCAGCGATGATTTTATCTTCCAGTGTTTTTGGAAAAAAGAAATCCTCACTGCCGATGATATGAATGGTTCCAAATAAATAGGACGACTTGGTCAGCCCGTTCCCACTGATCTCCCAGAGCAATGATTTCTCATTTGGTTGATATTCCGTCACAGCAGGTACTGCCTGAACTGCTTTTTGACTGGACGAACAATTAGCCAGCAGCAATACCAAAAGAAATGATCCTGCTACAGCCCCGTATCTAAAATTAAATTTCATGCGCACAAAGGTAGGAGAATCAGAAAATATGACTCCGATTAAAAAATGTACTGATCAATCAAGAATTCAATCCACTATAAAGGATGCCTTTGATTGTAAATCTCATACAAGATGATACCAGCTGCTACCGATACATTAAACGAATCTATCGTACCGGATTGTGGTATTTGGAATCGATCGTCGCATTTGTCCAATAAAGATGGGTGCACTCCTTCATCTTCTGAACCAAGGATCAAAGCGATCGGTTGACTGAAGTCTATAGCTCGAATGGGTGCAGCTGCTTTGGCATCAGCTGCCACTATCCTGATCCCGGCTGCTTTGAGCACATCAATCGTGGTGACCAGGCTGTTTTCACGGCACACAGACAGCTTGAGCAAAGCACCAGCAGAGGTTTTGATGGCTTCTTCGTCTATCCTGGCACGATGTTTTGATGAGACGATCAGTGCATCTACACCTAACAATTCTGCACTCCGGGCTATCGCTCCAAGATTACGGACATCAGTGATTCGATCGAGCACCAGGAACAATGGGTGATGATCCTGAGCCAGAATGAACGGCAGCAGACCTTTCAAATCCTGGTATTCGACAGGAGAGATGATCGCAGCTACCCCTTGGTGATTATTTCCCTTACAAAGTTTATAAAGCACTTCTTTGGGCACCTGCTGCATCGGGATAGACCGATCCTTACAAGTTTCGCGAAGCGTTTTTTCCAGCTCTCCATGTGTACCTTGAAGCACAAGGATCTTTTCTATTGGCAATTCCTCGTTTAAGGCTTCCAATACCGGGTGTTTCCCATAGATAACTTGCCCTTCACTCATACACTTCTATTATTTAACAAAATATTAGCTTATTTTAGATAGACCATTTGACAACTTTTGCACCTCTAATGTAGTTCCCTTTTTAGGCTTAAATATTGATAAATTTGCATTATAAATCTACAATTAATAATGAAGGATTTTTATAAAGGACTTTTAATCATTGTTTTGATTACTTTGAATCTGGCTTTCGCCAACGGTCAATCAGAGGAATTAAACATCATTAATATCTTAAAAAAAGACTGGGTTCAAAAGTCCTTTCCTTCAAGTGATCTTTCAAGTCTCAAAATTACTGATTCTTATACAGATGACCAGAATGGTTTAACTTATATATATATCCAACAATATTTGGGCGATATTCCTATTGAATCAGCTTTAGGCAATCTTATTTTAAAAAAGGATCATCCGCTGTACATCAACACCAATCGGTTTATAGTAGATATTCATAAAAAAGTAACTGCCACAGACAACATCATCACCGGAGTAGAAGCTGCTACAGTAGCGATCATCCGGTCAGGAGCTACCTCTTATTTGAGATCCAGGCCTACCGTATTAAAAGAAATAAGTCCAAATCACCTTATTATTAAAAAATCAGACAATCTGCTGGAAGACATTCCAACCCAACTCATTTACAAAGAAGATCAAGGAATATTAAAACAATATTGGAAAGTAGGCGTCCATGAATCATCAGGTGATTATTGGGAAAACTATATAGATGTACAGACTGGTAATATAACCGTCCGCAATAACCTCCCCCTGGCTTGTGGATCTGAGCCACAGCATTCACCTGGTGCTAATCTGCCATCTCCGACCTTTAATCCAGGCTTTATCAAACAGTATAGAGTGTGGCCGATCCCATTGAGTGCCCCGAATGCAGGTCCTTCTCAACTGATCGCTGACCCTTCAGATGCCGATGCATCCCCTATGGGCTGGCACGACGATGGTACCACTACCTATACTATTACAAGAGGCAACAATACTCATGCTTTTGCAGACCCTGATAGCAATTATTTATCTGCAGGTGATGAACCAACCGGAGGCGCCAGTTTGATATTTGATTATCCCTACAACCCTAATGGCACCATCGCTCAAAATAAAAATGCCGGTGTAGTCAATTTATTTTATATGAATAATGTGATGCACGACTTTGCATACCATTACGGATTTACTGAGCAGGCTGGCAATTTCCAAACTAAGAATTTTTCAGGAAAGGGTAAAGGCAACGATGCGGTCACTGCCCTGGCTCAATTTGGCGCTAATGGAAGCAGGTTGCGGAACAATGCAGATTTCCTTCCTCCGGTAGACGGGACTAATGGCAGAATGAGAATGTTTGTATGGAACCAAACAGGAACTAAACTTTTGAAAGTAATAGCCCCCGCCAACCTTGCCACTGGCTTTGAAACAGGCAGTGCTGAGTTTGGTCCGGCAGTCTCTACCACTCCCATCACCGGCAAATTGACCATAGTATCTGACGGGACTTCCAACGCTACATTTGGATGTAAGCCTCTTGTTAACGCCGCAGAAGTGAGCGGTAAAATAGCTTTAATCGACCGGGGAGATTGTTTTTTTCATGAAAAAGCTTGTAATGCCCAGGCGGCAGGGGCCCTTGCCGTGATAGTTTGCAATTTTGAAAACACACCTATGGGTATGGCTGCGATCGCCTCACCACCTTGTAATGTCACGATTCCTGTGATTTCATTAGGTTCTGTGGATTGTGCCTTTCTCAAAAAAAATATTCAGACAATCACCATTACGCTGCAAAAACCTGCCAGCACCAGTGCCCTTGAGCAGGATGGCTCTTTTGATAATGGCATTATAGCACATGAATATGGTCACGGCATTTCCACTCGTCTAACCGGAGGACCGGGCAATTCAAATTGTTTGTCTAACGATGAGCAAATGGGCGAAGGCTGGAGTGATTTTTTTACTTTGGTCACCACTATTCAGGCTGGCGATATTGCTACCACTGCTAAAGGAATAGGCACCTTCCCTTTACAACAAAGCATTTCAGACCGCGGTATTAGAAGATTTCCTTATTCGACCGACCTTAACATAAATAATCTGACTTACGAAGATGTGTTCACTACTGAGACTCCACACAGCCTGGGAGAGACCTGGGCTGCCATGCTTTGGGATTTGTATTGGGCATTTAGTAACGCCCAGGGATGGGATGCTGATCTTTATAAGGGTAAGGGCGGAAATAATAAAGCCATCCGCTTAGTCTTTGAAGGCTTGCGACTCCAACCTTGCGGCCCCGGATTTGTAGATGGGCGGAATGCCATCTTAAAAGCAGACGAATTATTGTACAATGGTGAAAACAAATGCTTGATTTGGGCAGCGTTTGCCAAACGGGGGTTGGGATTTTCTGCTCAGCAAGGATCTAGCGATAATCGTAGCGACGGCGTCGAAGCTTTTGATCTGCCTCCCGGATGTGTACCGACTGTAAAGATTCAAAAATCGGTGACCCCACTTATTAATGCTGGTGAAGACATCTCCGTCACTATTGTTGCACGCAATGATACCAAGTCATCCCTGGCCAATGTAACTATCAAAGATATTATTCCTTCAGGGGCCGGCTACAAGACCAATTCTTCCACCATCCCATTAGAACAGAATGGCAACATACTTTCTTTAAAGATAAACCAATTGGCCGCAGGTGATACGATGACCTTTCAATACAAATTGGTTAGTAGTAAAACCCTTTTTTCAAAGACTTTTTTTATCGACAGTATGGAGACTACAGAATTTAATTATGATGTGTTTTCACTCCAGGGCAGCGGTATCTGGGAGCTCAGTGATATAGTGGCCCGTAGTGGCAAAAAAGCCTGGTTCGTGCCAGATCTGGGCACTGAGAATGATCAACTTCTCCAAACGCTTCGTCCATTTGATATCAAAGGCCTCAGTCAGCCTGTAATACGATTTTATCAGCGGTACAATACTCAACACGCTTTTGATGGTGGCACTGTAAAGGCGAGTATCAATGACGGCTTGACCTATGATGACCTCGGGTCCAAAATATTTAGAAATGGATATAACGGTCCATTATCCTATTTTGCCTTACCCATATTGAATCAAAGAGCTTTTTATGGTGATTCTAAGACCTTCATCCCAAGTTTTATAGATCTGGCTGATTATAAGAATACACCCTTCCAGCTACAATTCAGATTTGGGTCTGACGACAGTCAGGGCAAGACCGGGTGGTGGATAGATGATCTGGAGATCTTTGATATGTTTAATTACAATAGCCAGGCTTGTATCTCTTATGATGGAGGCATAGATGTTTGTGCGGAGGCACCTGCCAAAGGCACCATCGTAGAAAGTCAGTTTGTCACCGGCACCAAAGATCAGTCCTATTTACCTATCAATTTAAGTATCAGCCCCAATCCCGCCAATGACAGGCTGACCATCATCACCAATATACCGACAGCCGGCCAGATGCAAGGTGAAGTATATACTATCGATGGTAAACTGCTTCGATCTTTTAAGAATTATGTATCTGCTAATCTAAGCAGGACACAACTGGAGACCACTGCCCTGCCTGTCGGTATGTATATTTTGAGAGTTCGTGTTGGAAAATACCTGGGAGAAGAGAAATTTGTCATTCAGCGTTGAGTGTATTTTGATTCGCAATACCGAAGCCTTAGGAGACTCTAATAAAACAAAGGATTAGCTGAAAGTCTAAAAAAATAGTGAAGAAATTGGGTGGAACCAGACTTGGAAGCCTGTCTATTTAATCAGGTCTGGCATGCATCTCAGCTACCTCTTTGCTACTCCAGTCTAACTAAACAAAAACTCCACATCCTCCTCCGAAAGATTTTTGACAAAGCCTTCCTCAGCCTGAATCAATTCATCAGAAATCCATTGTTTCTTTTTTTGCAATTGTACGATGCGCTCTTCGATGGTGTTTTTACATACCATACGATAGGCAAAGACATGTTTGGTCTGGCCGATTCGATGGGTGCGGTCTATGGCTTGCTGCTCCACTGCAGTATTCCACCATGGATCTATAAGAAACACATAGTCAGCGGCTGTAAGATTGAGCCCGGTATTGCCTGCTTTAAGTGATATTAGAAATACGCGAGCAGTATCATCTTCCGCATTAAAAGCATTGACCATCTCCTGGCGCCTGGAGATCTCTGTATCGCCATCGAAGTGATAATATTCGATGCCTGTTTTGCGTAGATGTTTTGCAATGAGGTGGAGCATACCTTTAAACTGAGAAAAGACAAGTACTTTATTTTCAGTGAGCTGATTTTCCAGTTCGTCCAGGAGCATTGTCAGTTTAATAGATCCTTGTTCTACCCGATCATTCAGTTCCTGGATGAGATGCGGAGAGCAACAGATTTGGCGCAACCTCAGAATACCGGCCAGGATGCCCATCTTGCTTTTGCCCAGGCCTTCACTCTTTATATTCAAAAAGATATTGTCTCTGATGCTGTCTTTCACTTCCTCATATAAAGCCCGTTGAGGATCTTCCATTTCGCACCACATGATCGACTCGGTTTTATCCGGCAGGTCTGCTGCAACTTGTTTTTTAGTCCGGCGCATGATAAAGGGTGCAGTAATTTTGCTCAGCACTTGTATTTTCTCCTGGCTTCCATCTTTGTCTATAGGATTGGCATATTCTCTTCTAAAAAATTCCTGGGATCCCAATAGTCCGGGTACTAAAAACTCTAGCTGAGCATATAGGTCGAAGGTATTATTCATGACCGGGGTGCCGCTCAACGCTATACGATGATTTCCCCTAAGCCGAAGTATCGCTTTGGTGATCAGGGCATCGGGATTTTTAATATTATGGCTTTCGTCAACCACAATCGCACTCCACGCATGCAGCTCCAACAATTCAATTTGAGTCCTGACCAATCCGTATCCTGTGATCAGCACCTGATCTCCGGAAGTAAAAAAACTATCGAGCTCAGACGCCCCTCCCTTAAATATTTTAGCATTGAGGTGTGGTGCAAATTTTTCAATCTCTGCTTTCCAATTATAGATCAAGGAGGCTGGGCAACAAATGATAAACTTTCTCTTTGCATCCTGTTGGTACAACCAGGCCAAAAAACAAATAGTCTGCAATGTTTTGCCAAGACCCATGTCATCTGACAGACAAGCACCCGATTCTATCTCAGATAGCAGACACATCCACTCGAATCCTTTTTTCTGATATGGCCTTAGATCAGCTGAGATGGTATCCGGTATGCTATAGAGATCTCTTTCCTGCTGCTGCCATTGGAGCCATTTATTTTGCCATTCGATGGGGATTACTTTTTCTTTGAGCTCTTCTTCAAAAGTCAAATCAATACTTTGCATCAACCAGTTGGACACGGTGAGGACGGCATCGTCTATGCGGGCATGTTTGATGACGATCGCATACCTGGACAGCCATTCGTCAGTCAGGACTCCGATAGTGTTGTCATGCAAGAGGATACTTTTTTGTCCTGCCATGACGACTTTTTGCAGCTCCTTGTTCTTGATGGATTCTGCCCCAAACTTTACTTTAAATTCAATTTTGGTCCAACCGGCTTCCGAAGCGATCCAATGCATCTCTGTATCAGCTTTGTGGGATGAGTACCTGAAATGATCCAATAAATCCAAACCCAGGATCTGGACGCCACGATCTATCCATTCCTGGTATAAATTAAAAAACCAATTGTTTTTTTTCGCTTGGTCAAAGTGGATAAAAAAATTGCCATTAAACTGGCTTTCAAATGAAGCATGTTTTTTTCGGATACCCTCGATAAATAAATTTTCTGCTGTTTTATCACGATGGACCATATACAACTCGCCTTGCCGTTGCACCTCCAACTGGGCTACCCATGGGCCTTCAACCCTTATGCCTTCGTAATTCCAGGTAGGGATAAACTGTAAAAAAGTATTGCTGATCTCATTGACCAGTACCATAGCCTCGGGGATACATTTTATATCTCTAGGTTTAAAACATCCATTACGATCCAACTCATATCCTTTATCCTCCAGCTTCCAAACAATGTTTAACAAAAACTCTTTAGGTTTAAAGGCCATCTGGGCGATTTTTTGTTCTTCCAGCCAATCCAGGGTCATGCTATCGTTAGGAGAGAGTATAAAATATTGGTGTTTATGTTCCAAAAGGAATTTAGTCCTTTGAAAATCTTTAAGCAAATAAGGAGTATCTGTAATCACGGCATAAGGCTCCAGGCTTAGACCCGTATCCTCATCATCTATTACCCTAAATTTTAATGTAACCTTATTTGGCTGAAACTGGCAGGCCGTTTTAATAACTTTCCTGGTCTGCTCATCGGTAATCTGGTGGTACCAGGGTAGCTCATGCCAGTGTGTTACATTTTGAAGGAAGCATTCATTCAAATATCGCATGATCTTTTTTTGAATGATCACTTCAGGATGCTGGCCGGCACCCATGTTTTTCAATGCTTTGGTCAAAGATTTCCTGTGTTCGGCCAATGAAATATCAGCTAGTTGGGTGATCGAGTCTCTGGCCTTAGTCGATGCCTCTGGTATCCTGTTTTTTAAATCGGCCAACTTAAAGGCCTCATAATCAACATGTCCTGGCCTTTTTAGCACTACGATAAATGATAAAAACCCAAACCCATCCGGCAAATATTTTGGTGTAAATAATAAAATAGGTTTACGCTCTAACGACATCGGCGGCAAGATATAGAATTGCGCAAAATCCTGGGCAAATCAATCAAAACAGGAGTTGCCTATCGGAAAATAATTATAATCATCATCACCAAAATACGCCTGATCTAAACTGATCATCATACCTTTGCGCTCACATGGAAGAATCTATCAATGATCCCTCGACATTTAAGAAAAGGACTTTATTGTGTGTACTCGTAGTACTCACTATCATAGGCCTGGACCAATGGCTCAAAATCTGGGTAAAAACCCATATGGGTTATGGCGATGAGTTTAAGATTATGGGATTAGATTGGGCCCGGATCCATTTTGTTGAAAATGATGGTATGGCATTCGGCATTTCTTTGGGCGGTAGTATTGGAAAACTATTGTTGAGCTCATTTAGGATCATTGCAGTTGGATTTTTGATCTATATCTTATACCGGCTCATCAAGTCAAAGGAAAATTGGGGACTCCTGGTGTGCTTTTCACTCATCCTGGCAGGAGCTATAGGCAATATATTGGATTCGGCTTTTTATGGCCTTTTTTTTACAGAATCATTTTACCAGGGTGGCTTGGCTGAGTATGCTCCTGATCGTGGATATGCTCCCTTTTTGTTCGGGAGGGTGGTCGATATGTTTTATTTCCCTTTGATTGATACCAGGTGGCCCGATTGGGTACCTTTGGTAGGAGGGTCTTCACTACAATTTTTCAGACCAGTGTTTAATGTAGCAGATGCTGCAATATCTACAGGCGTGATCAGCCTCATCATTTTCTTCAGAAGTTTTTTTAAAACACAAACGAATACTCCGATCAATGCCACAACTACTGTCGAGCAATCCGTAACGAGCGAAATGACTGAATTGTCAGATGCCGCCGTAGAGGACTTGCCTGAACAGACGCAGTAAGGCTGACAGGTTAATCAGTTTAAGCTTACAAAAATATAATATCCGAAGGGCTACTATATAGGAGGAGCTTATTGATTAAAAGTCTTTGCAAGACCTGAGTAAAATAAAATCTGAAAATGGGGAAATTAGCGGGCTGAGAGTCTGAGAGATAGAGGATGGGAAAACTAAAATTTTTGGGTGTAACTGTTAGAGTCCTTTGACGATCAACCAGTGGGGTTGTTTTAATTTTAACGGAGAATTTATCTGCCAGTAAAATTATTGATGGCTTTGACTACTTTTTCCATTTTATCATAGTCAATCTGGTAATGCTTAAACTTCCCTTCTTTATTATTATCCACAATACCTACGTTTTTGAGGATTTTTAAATGTTGAGAAGTAATGCTTTGCTCTATTTTCATCGAATTATAGATTTTGTTGACATTGATCACTTCGTGACGATCAATGAACTCCAAAATCTTTAATCGGAGGGGGTGAGCAAGTGCCCGCATGAGATCAGAGGAGTATTGTAGTTTTTCCTGATCGAACGTTACTTTGGTTTTCTTCATACTTACATTTTAGTAGTCAATGAATATCTAGCGAGAACAAATATGAAGAATAGATTTAATATGTCCAAGTAAATATTAAAAAAAAATATTATTTGTAAGTAGTTGGACTTTTTTTGCAAGTGATTCTCATTAACTCAAGTTCAAAAAACAAAAAACCAATGAACACAATTCATTGGTTTTTAATACATTATAATAATGTATGTCAATTTTTAGTTTAACCCACTAATTCTTCGATCAATTTAGAGATTTGATTCAATCTTTCCTTGTCTAATGAATAATAAATGAATTTCCCCTGCCGGTCAGTGATGACCACACCTGCTCTTCGCAAGATGGCCAGGTGCTGCGAAGCGACAGATTGTTCCAGCCTAAGCTTGATATAAATGTCGGTCACAGTCATGTTATCACTCTCCTCAAGTACTTCGATGATCCGCTGACGCAGCTTATGGTTTACAGCACGTAATACCAAGACAGCACGACGCAAATCCGTGTAATCCAGCTGAATATCTTTAGGTCCCGTTTTCAGCGTAACAATTTCTTGTTTTTGTTTTTCAGCAACAGTTTTGCAAATTGCTTTTTCATATATTGCTAAAACCATACCAATTTTATAACAGCAACACAAATAAATTATTATTCGTTTGCATAAGGAGAATTTTATTATATAATTAATAGAAATGTGATGCCACAAATATTTGACAATCTTATGATTACATAGATTTTTTATATGCCGGGGCTTTTAAATAATCCGGCACCGCATAGGCTAAATTTTCAAAATTTTTGTTAATAAACTGATCTAACCCAGGCTTTATAAGGTATCTGGCCAGGACTTCGGCCGATCCAAAATGCAGGTGCGGATGTGGCTCCAGTAATTTTTCGGCCTTGAGGCTACCATCCCCTACTATATATATATGTCTGCCAGATGCTAGCCATTGCTGACCACTATTTCGGGTCAATATCAGGGGTTGTGCTGTTATGACTTCCTGAAACAAGGCATCATAACCTGCATAATATACTTCATCGCGACCTGCATCGATCATACCAAGTATCCATGCTGAGGGATCTACATGTTCGATGGAATGGCAGAGTGCCAGGAGTGTCGAGACCCCAATCAGAGGTTTTTGAAGGGCCAGGCAAATGCCTTTGGCGGTAGACAGCCCAACTCTTAGACCCGTATAAGATCCCGGACCTTTGCTGTAAGCCACAGCATCTATTTGCTTGAGTTCTATTCCTGCTCTATTCAATACTGGGTCTATCATGGACGGCAGCAAGGCTGCATGGCGACGGCCACCTGCCCGATCTATCTCCTCTGATATCAATTGAGTGCCTTGACCCAATGCCACTGAGCATACATCGGTACTGGTCTCAATGCAGAGTATGTATGGAGGTTGGTCTGTGCTCAATCGCTTATTTTTAAGTGCTACTTTCTGCTCTTTCCTCCTGCAGCGCTTTCTCCATTCAAAATGGAACGATATTTAGCTTGATCATCCAGGACACTGATGGCATCCTGGATCTCTTGATCTACCTGCAGCGATTTTTCTATTTTCCCTTTTTGGAGGTAGTATCTCGGTATGATCTCTTTCTCTATATTCTTCACTATCAATTCCTTATATTGTACCAGCAATTTATCAGGATCTTCTTTTATTCTTTTATTGAGATCATCAAAATCTTTCGACATCGCATTCCATTGTGGATGATCCATGGCTTTGGCTTTAAATGCTTCTAAAGCGCCTGTCAGAACTGATTTGTATTCAAATCCGGAGTGTTTCACAAATTTTAAGAAATCCTCAAACTCTGTGAAGCTGAATTCGCGCAATGGTTTTATCTCCTGATGCTTCAATTTATAAGCAGTAGCATATTTAAATAAGATATCATCCTTTATCAATTGTTCCACAATCTCCGGCATTTTCTCAGCATCAATCACGATGTCCGGCTTTACACCACCACCGTCCAGCACTTTTCTCCCCCCCTTGGTCTTAAACTCCGCCCGGAGTGAATCTGCGATATTTTTTGGCACCCCATTTTCATATTCTACTCCTTGAATACATCGGCCACTGGGAATATAATACTTAGCAGTAGTGAGCTTGACCTGGCTGTTGTAGCCGATTTCGCGGGTATTTTGCACCAGGCCTTTACCATAGGTCCTTTGCCCAATGATCACACCCCGATCAAGATCCTGCACCACACCAGATACTATCTCTGAAGCAGAGGCTGTGCCCTTATCAACCAATATAGTCAAAGGGATATTTTCATCTACCCCCCCCTGCATGGTTTTAAAGGATCTGTCCCATTCCTTTACTTTTCCTTTTGTGGTGACCACCAATTCGTTTCTTGGGATAAAGACATTGCATACGTTGACCGCTTCTCTCAGCAAACCTCCCCCATTGTCACGCAAGTCCAGTATGACTCCAGCCATATTTGGGTTCTCTTTTTTTAGTTTTTGCAGCGCAGCAGCCACATGGCTACCAGCTTGATCGGTAAACACAGTGAGATTGATATAACCTACTTTATCCGAGACCATACCGCTATAAGGTACATTGGGCACATCTACTTCTCCACGGGTGATAGAAAATGGCAGTTCAGTTGATTCACCGGGCCTTTTAATCATTACATCCAGGTTGCTGTCAGCAGCCCCTTGCATCAGGGTAGTAATCTCTTCTTTAGTTTTGCCTATGACAGACTTACCCCCAACAGACATAATCTGATCACCCAGCCTTACCCCACTCTTATACGCAGGGGATTCTTCAAAGAGCTCGGTGACTGTGGGCAGATCGTCCACCATACGGATGCCGGCTCCTATACTGTGGTATTTACCCTCAGTAGAAAAACGATAAGTCTCTACCTGGGCTTCAGAAAAATAATTGGTATACGGGTCCAGGGTATTGAGCATAGCATCTATACCCGTCTTCATCAGCTTGCCCGGCTCAATATCATCGACATAATAATAGTTGAGCTCTTTATAGATATTGGTGAATAGCTCAATATTTTTAGTGATTTCAAAATATCGATTAGGATCAGCAAATCTTGTGAAAGAGAAGAGTAAACCAATAAATACCACCAGGATCAACAATCGTTTCATAATGCTTATATAGTATGATTTATACGAAAAGTAAAATTAAGGGTAATATTTTTCGCGCTTCTTAAGATTCCCTTAAATGTAACAGTATCTTTAAAACAGAAACTAGCTTATTCTACTGCTTCTTTTTGGTCCTTAGTTTGTACTTCCTGGGCTTCAGCTTTTTCGTGAAGACGATCATGTTTTGCCAGAAAGGTATACCATTTAACGACTTTTTTTATATCACCAATACTGACTCTATCCGGATCATAGTCCGGCAATATTTTTACAAAATAATCCAAAGTGGTCTTTTGGTCAGCCTGAAGGTCAGGAATATTCAGATCAGATTTTTTCATCGTTTCAAATATCTCTGCAATTGGAGTTGAATCACTTGAAGTATAAATACTGATCGTCTCTAACAAGGAAAATTGATGTTTTCTAAGTGGAGCAAATTTGGTTTGCCCGTTTTCTATGGACTTTACGATCGCCCCATCAGCTCTGTTAGCAACCATCTCATATAATCCCGGCAGGCCGGTCACGAATATTATTTTATTTAAATCTATCATGATGCAAAAATAGCCCGAAATGTGCAAAAGTTTTAAAAACCACTATTCGTTTCAATTTTTAGGCCCGCTTATCTACTTAACTGCTCCCTTACTTCATCACCTCTCCGATTAACCAATTAACCACATTATCCACTTCCCCACCTAACCAGTCTTCCAACTCCCGACATTTCGCCCTATTTTTGCGCCTCAGTGCAGTACGATTTAATCATTATTGGAGCAGGCCCCATCGGTATAGTTTGTGGCATTGAAGCTAAAAAAGCCGGACTGTCCTACCTGATTATCGAAAAAGGCGTATTAGTCAATTCTCTGTACCATTTTCCAGCCAATATGACTTTTTTCTCTACTTCTGTTCTACTGGAGATTGGAGATGTGCCCTTTATATCCCATACTGACAAACCTACTCGTGATGAGGCACTTGAATATTACAGGCGCATAACTGAAGCTTGGCAGTTGTCGGTGAACTTCTATGAATCAGTAGCGCAGATTACCAAAATCGAAGGATCCTTCTATATAAAAACTTCTAAGTCCGAATACCAAGCTTCGAATGTCGTGATCGCAACCGGATTTTACGACTTAGAAATCAAATTGAATGTACCAGGCGAAGAGCTACCAAAAGTCAGGCACTATTATGATGATCCCCATCCATATTTCAGACAGGATCTGGCCATCATCGGTGCCGGCAATTCTGCTTGTGATGCTGCCCTGGAGTGTTGGAAAAAAGGTGCCCGGGTCACGATGATTGTTCGTGAAAATGAGATCAAGGACACCATTAAATACTGGATCAGGCCAAACATTGAAAACCGCATCAAAAGTGGTGAGATCAAGTCATTTTTTAATGCTCAAGTTCAGGAAATCAAACCAAAAAGTGTACTGTTTTCTTCAGGAGGTGTCCTGCATGAGATACCTAATGATTATGTGCTCGCCATGACAGGCTATCAACCAGACTATGCCTTTTTAAGTGCTGCCGGCATTGATTTTGCGCATGATGAATACCATACGCCCATCCATGATGAAAACACGCTGGAGACTAACGTGCATGGTTTATATCTCGCTGGAGTCATCATCGGTGGGTTGAAGACCAACAAATGGTTTATCGAAAATACCAGGGACCATGGTAAAAAAATAATCGACCATATCCTGTTGAAAAAAAATCACGTTTTCGGAGCCAACACAAAATAACCCCACCCCATAAACCCCATTCAACTTCTTACCATGAAAAATATAGAATTAGTCATCTTCGATTGTGATGGAGTATTAGTAGATACTGAAAAACTGGCAAACCGGGTTTTTATAGAAGAAGTCACCAAATTTGGCTTTCAAATTACCGCGGAAGAGGCCTGGGAACATTTTCCGGGATCCAGATTTGCAGATTGTGTAGCTTATGTGGAGCACACCAATCAACGAAAATTACCGGTAGAGTTTACAGAGATCTATCGGGAAAAAAGTGCTCAGGTCTTTGCTGCTGAGATGGAAGCTATACCTGGCATCCTGCACCTGCTCAGCCACCTTGCTCTGCCCAAAGCCGTGGCTTCCAATGGACCTAAAACTACCATTATCGCTAACCTGCATTCTTGCAAACTCCATCATTTTTTTGAGGAGCAACATATATTTAGTGCCTATGAAGTTCAAAAATGGAAGCCTGAACCGGATCTTCATCTCAACGTATCCAAAGTGATGGGGATAGATCCTGCCAATTGTGTCGTAATAGAAGACAGCGTACCGGGTATCCAGGGTGCACTCAATGCTAAAATGAAAGTTATTGGATTTAGCCATAACGGCCGAAATCAAAAGATCATGAATCTGGACATTCCCATCGTAGACCACCTCGAAAGGGTCTTTGATATTTTACCAGACCGGGCTAAAATGGCTTCCCCGCTTTTTCTCTGAGCATCTCATTAAACTTCAGTCCGCGTGATAGAGCGCTTACTGCCAGGGCAATACGATCAGCTTTGGTAGCCTGGGTTTTGGCGGTTTGCAACCATTTGGTGAAATAGTTTTTGTGGCTTTGCGGCAATTGGTCATATGTCCTAAAAGCGCCTGGAGCTTCCATGAGACAGTCCAAAAAATCCTGATCAGCTTGTAAATCGGAAGGATCATATTCGACCTCTACCCGGACCTTGTCACCTGCCGCTTTTTGGATTTTTTTACGCATAATCCCATTGACAGGAAGGATAAAGTCACCATCACCCATGGGTACCAGGGCGACTTGATTGATCTCTACATCATCTATTTTGCCCTTCACTCTGAAAGCCGTCTTATGGGAACTCAGTTTTTGAGCCCTTGCCGAAGAAATGGGTATAAAGGTCCAGCCTGACTTCTCCTTATACTTGCCAAATCGATCTAATGTTGCTGTAAATTTAACCATGCAGTCCACAGATGTTATTCTGTAAAAATATTTCATTTGGGTTAAATAAATATCAAAGTCATTTTGCTAAAGTCAGATGTGTATATTTTTCTTTTATCTTTATAGCCTTTTAATTAACTCAGATTAGATACTATCCCTATGTATAGAGTATTGATTCTTATTTTTTTATTTGCCTTCAGTGGCAGTTTGCTCGCTCAGCCTTTGAGAGAAATTCCGTTGAGTATGAAAATCCTGACTGCAGAGGAGAGCCTTGCCAAAGGTGATTACTACAATGCCCTGGATTGGTATGAGCAGGTATATAAAGAAAAACGTGACCCAGAGATAGCCTATAAAATAGCCTTGTTGCATTATACACTCAGAGATTATGCCCGGGCTGAAACACAACTGACCAGGCTACTGACTTCAAATCTGAAAGGGGTGCGCCCTCCTGCCGCGGCTTATTATTACCTGGGAATGGTGCAAAAGATGAATGGCAAAACCAGGGAGGCGACAGAGGCTTTCAGCAAATTTATTGCCGAGGGCAAGGATCAAAATATGATCACCTTAGCTCAAAATGAATTGGATGGCATAGAGCAGATGGGTAATCTTTCTACTAATAAAGGCATAGCTGTCGTCAATGTTGGCACCATCGTAAATTCCCCTTTTACGGAATCCAATGCAGTATTAAGCTCCGACAATACCTTATATTTTGTCTCTTTTCAAAAAAAAGCTCCAATAGTACAGGATGGTAAAGATCAGGACTATCATGCCAAGATATATACCAGTGCTAAAACCAAAGATGGCAAATGGGGCAAGCCAGTCGCCTTATCCGACGCTATCAATAGACCCAATGTACACAGTGGGCATATAACTCTGAGCCCTGATGGTGAAACTATGGTTTTCACCAGATCTTTATTGGTCAGCAATGAAGTATCCGAGACTAAAATGTATGTCTCAGAAAAAGATGCCAGCGGTTGGGCACCTGCCCGGGAAATCAAATTGCCTACCGGTGATTTTCAAATCCGGTATCCTGCCTTTGGCAAAATGTTTGACCGGGATGTCCTCTTTGTATCCTCTAATAAACCAGGAGGTATGGGAGGCTTTGATCTATATTATGGCAATTTTGATGGCCAGACGCTTGGAGATTTGGTGACCATGGGACCACGGTTAAATACCCCTGGTGATGATATCAGTCCGTTTTATACCAAGACTACTTTTTATTATAGCACCAATGGCAAACCAGGCATGGGAGGCTTTGACATATTTTCAGCCAATTTTACAGGTACAGATTATGAAGCTCCTCAGAATATGGGGCGCAACTATAACACGACCGTTGATGATATGTTCTTTACCTTAAATCCGGATGGAGGTACAGGATTTTTGGTGTCTAATCGTCCCGGTACCCGAAGCTTAAAAAGCAAGACCTGCTGTGATGATATTTTTTACTTTTCACTTCAACCTATCCTCGTCGATATGGTCGTAGATGTGTTTGAAACACCCAAAAAAGCACTCAAAGGCAGTTTAATAAGAATCAATGAGTATGTGGAAGAAAGCAGCTTCGAAAAGGAAAGAAAAACCAATGATCAGTCTAATAATTTTCAGTTTGACCTCGAAGTAGACAGAGCATACCAGTTTGTAGTATCAAGGGATGGCTATTACCCCGATACTTTTGAAGTAAATACAGTTGGGATACTCGAATCAAGCAATCTTAAAAAAGAGGTTATTCTCAGACCTATGCCTCCAGAGCCTACTACTGAAACCATCACCATCAATGAACCCATCAGACTGAATAAGATCTACTACGATTATGACGATGCTGCGATCTTGAAAGATGCTGAAGAAGATCTGGGTGCTCTGCTCGAATTATTAAAGGAATATCCTACGATGGTGATAGAATTGTCCAGCCATACGGATGCAAGAGGCAATGATGAATACAATAAACGATTATCCCAGCGCAGAGCCAACTCTGCAAAAAATTGGATCACCTCTCGCGGCATCGATCCTTCCAGAATCAAAGCGATCGGTTTTGGAGAATCCAAAATCCTTAATAGGTGTAAAAATGGAGTAAACTGTACCGATGATGAGCACAGATTTAATCGACGCACAGAGTTCAGAATTCTAGAAGGGCCTCAGACTATCACCATCAAAAAAGAAATATTCAAAGGGCAAAAACCTGCTCTCAAACCCGGTGACGGGGGCTCTGCCAGTTTACAAAATATACCTACCATAAAGAAAGGGGTCCCTATCCTCAAATGGGACAATCCATTTTTTGATTTTGGCCTGGTCAACAAAGGAGAAGATAAATTGCATGAATTTGGTTTTGTCAATGCCGGTGATGCTGACTTACTCATCGAAATAGCTACTGCCTGCGAATGTACTGACCTCGACTACCCCACCAAGGCTATCAAACCCGGCGAAAGAGGGGTAGTTAAAGCAAATTTTCATAGTAAAGAAAAAGATGGTGAAGCTGAAATCACTATCAATGTCATCGCCAATACAGATCCTATAGTAGTCGAGGCCAGATTCAGAGCTTTTGTGAAGTAGCTTAACTTTAACTTACAAGATTTCATTTGGCTCAAGATCTACTTCATGATGTTATAAAAGAAGCAAGGTCACTGGGCTGGGTACAATGGCTGGCCTTTTTGACCGGATTAGTTTATATCTACTTTGCCACACGCAGCGATGCCCGATGTTGGATTTGGGGAATCCTATCCAGTGCACTGTGGGCTTACACCAGTTGGTTTCAATTAAATCTGTTGAGTGACAGTATATTGCAAATGATCTATGTGGTACTCGGTGTTTGGGGGCTATATTCATGGCGGATCAAAAAAAACAAAACTACCCTCCCTGTATCGCATTGCTCACCCAGCCAGTTGATATTATATCTATTTGTGGGAGCCATCTTTTCCATCGCCTTGGGGCAATTTATGAAGTCGACCCAGGCCGCTTTTCCTATGCTGGATGCTGCACTGACTGTATTTTCTGTGATCGCCACGATCATGCTGATCAAACAACAGATCGAAAATTGGATATTCTGGATCGTCATCAACCTGGTCTCTATACCAGTTTTCATCATTCGGGATGGGCATTTATTCGCCTTATTGTTTTTAATCTATTTTGTGCTGTCCATCAAAGGTTGGAAGGAATGGCAACAGTTGCTGCGAGTCAATGCTTCCTGATGAAGGTACCTGGCCTAACCCACCAATATCATTGAAATTTGCATCTTTACACTGTATTTTACAATTTAATCTTTAAGTAAATACTTTAATGAAATACATATATTTTGCATTGATCATCAGTATTTTAGCACTAGCCTGTAGCTCCAACCCGTTTACAAATTCTCAGACACCGACTTCCACGGCTTATGGGGAGCCAAATCATATTGTCCTGGTGTGCAACCAATCCGATTGGGATGGAGCAATAGGAGATTCTTTAAGGTACTATTTTGGATCAGCTTACCCAATTCTGCCACAGCCTGAAGCTATCTTCGACATTAGGCAGATGAACTACTCTGATATCATTGCCCTCAAAACATTTAGAGAGCTTCGAAATTATATTTTCATAGCCGACCTTTCAAAAAAAGACACATTGACCTACAAACTATTAGTTCAATTATTAGGTACCGAACGAATTAATGATCATCTGCAAGAATCACCCACATCCAATCTAATATCTCGTGATGTCTGGGCCCATGGTCAACAACTTATGTATATCTTAGGAAATGACCAGGATGATTTATTCAATAGGATCAGAAGAAGCTTCCCTGGGATATCCCGACAAATAAGAGAGTTTGACAGGCCCCGGATCAGAGGAACTGTGTATGCTGCCGGCGTCAGCAAATTGAACTCTGAGTCAATTGGTGATCGATACCATATATCCATCGAACTACCTTATGATTGGAAACTGGTTTCTTCTCAACCTGCAGGAAGCTGGATTAGAAAAGAAACTGAAAAAGCCAGTTTTAATCTCATTCTGAGTAAAATAAAATATGAAAACACCAATCAATTTTCTGAAGACGGGTTTAAAAAAATAAGAGATACCCTGTTAAGGCATTTTGTGACTACAGACTCCCCTGGTGACTTCATGAAAATCAATGATATAGATCTGCCTTTATTTACCTATCAAAAAAATATTGACGGCAATTATGGTATTGAAATGAGAGGCGTTTGGGAGACTGCCATAGAATTCATGGGCGGCCCTTTTCAAACCTATATGATTCAGACCCCAAAAAAAGATTCTATTCTTTTTATCGATGCTTTTGTCTATGCCCCGGAACAAGAAAAACGAGATCTTATCCAGCAACTGGAAGAAGTAATACAAACTGTTCATTTCAAATAAATATCCTAAAAAAGTGCAACTTTAATTGACTCCAGGCAGTCTGCCAGTTTATTGGATCAACATATATTTTTTGCCAGGCAGAGCCTTGATGACCCCTTTAAATTCTAATTCGAGCAACAATCCTGCGATTGCACTTGGAGCTAGCTGCAATTCGTGATATAATCTATCAATGCTCATATATTCATTTTCACGGAGTAATTGGACTACTTTCTGTTCCATCACTGTCAGATCCTGGAATAAACTCCTTTGGACAGGGTGATGGTCAGATTTTTGCCAGTTCATGTTGTTCGCCAAATCGGATGCTGATTCTATGAGGGCGGCTTTGTGTCTTTTGATAAGGGTATTGCATCCTTCTGAATTGAGATCAGTAGTCCTGCCTGGAAACGCAAATACATCTTTATTATACATATTGGCATATTCAGCGGTGATCATCGACCCACCCTCGATGCCCGACTCGACGACAACGACCGCATCACTAAGGGCTGCTACTACTTTATTGCGCATCGGGAAGTTTTCTCTATCGGGCTTTGTTTTCGTCATGAACTGTGTGAGTAGGCCCCCATTTGTCGTCATTCTTTTTGTCGTAGAAGCATGGGCGCTCGGATAGATCTTATCCAGTCCATTTCCCATGACTCCCACAGTGGGGATTTCGACATCTACGCTTTTACGATGCGCCGTGATATCGATTCCATAAGCTAGCCCCGATATGACCAATACATTATACTCTTTGAGCTCCTCTACCAGCTTTTCACACAACATCCTGCCTGCATCTGTAGGCGACCTGGTCCCTATCACAGATACTATGCGATGATGATCCAGATCTGCGGTTCCTTTGAAATACAATAACACGGGAGTGTCTTCATAGGATTTAAATCTGAATGGGTATTCTTTGTCTGTATAAAATAACATTTTGATGTCGTGTCGCTCGATAAACTTCATTTCTTCTTCTGCCCGATTGAATGCTTCTTTATGATTGAAGATGCTCACTGCTGTTTTTTCTCCAATACCGGGAATAGCTAAAAGATCTTTTTTTTTAGACTTAAACACCTGATCTATTCCTCCCAGGTAGGCAACAAGCTGACGGGTAGTTACTGGTCCTACCCCTTCTATCTGTGTTAGAGCTATTTTTTGAATTGCATCAGGTACCATATCACCTACACAAAATATCTATACCCAAATCCATTTAACAGAACTGCACTTCTTGAATTGAAGTATTTTTTAATTGACTTCAGGTTTTGGTTGCTCCTTCCTGGGTATTTTTTCATCCCGTTGAGCTGTATGAAAAATAAAGGAGGAAATGATCGTAGCTGCTTGCTTGAGGTCATCTGCGATCAGATGGTCATAATTATCCATATTGGAATGATGAGTTTTGGACATGTAGGATATTTCATCTTGAATAAACTGAAATCCAGGCACGCCCACGCCATCAAAAGACAAATGATCAGTACCTCCTGTATTTTGAAGTGTCAATGTATTTGCACCAAGATCTTTAAAAGCATCTAGCCAGGATCTGAAGATTTGGGACACCTGGTCATTGCCTTGCATATAGACGCCTCTGATCTTGCCGGTTCCATTGTCCAGGTTATAATAGGCAGAGATCTTTGCTTGCTCTGGCTTGATTTCAAGGATATTATTCGAGGTGTCTCTCCGCACCAAATGTTGATTGACATAAGCTCTGGACCCCAACAGTCCCTGCTCTTCACCTGTCCAAAGGGCTAATCTCAGAGTTCGGCGAGGAGGTATACCTGATTCCTTGATCGTCTCCAAAAGGATCCTGGCAGCCTCTATCATGACAGCAGAACCAGCTCCATTGTCAGTAGCACCCGTAGCACTATGCCAGGAGTCAAAATGAGCACCAAACATCACGATTTCATCTTTAAGATCAGTACCCGGGATTTCGGCTATGATATTGTATTCCATACCGTCCGGATTGGTATATTTAGTCTGCAAATCAAGACTTACCGTGACAGGAATCCCTGCTTTTAATTGTCTGAAAATTCGATTGTATTGTTCGACTGCGATCGTAACCTGCGGTATGACTATTGCATCATTATCTTGCACCCTTTTGCCTTGTATAGCTCTGGCACCACTCACGAATACGGTACCCTGGTCCCCTTTAAAACTCCTGTCCAGGACAGCAAGAGGCTGCTCATCATTTATAAGTGTCCACACATTTCCAGCCAGGGAAGCTCCAAAATTTCTAGGAAATCTGCCCCGACCAAAAGGAGTAGGCTGGGGAGCATTGGCCATTTCCAATAATTGCTCTGCTTCGTATCGCTTACCAGGTGCATCAAACCATTCTTTTACCTCCCTGAGGGTGTCCAGCAGCACGATTTTCCCTTTCAATTTCCCTTTATATTTTGCAAGCTCTGCTTCTGTACTGGCGTCTATATAGATGACCTGACCAGAAACTTTTCCCTTGGTAGATCCTGTCCAGGCTTTGGGATAGCCTATAATTGGATAGTAGGTGGGGGATTCATTGCTGATCTCAAAATGTTTTAGTTCCCATCCCCTGCCAAACGGGCCCCAGGACTCGGTATGTACATTCTGCATGCCCATTTTTTTGAGCTCGGTTACGGCCCATGCTACCGCCTGATCAGTCATATCAGATCCGGTTAGTCTGGGACCATAGACATCGGTCAGGTAAAATGCATAATCCATGACTTTACTTTTTTCCAAACCCTGATCTTTGATGATAGAATTGATTTTGTCATTGACCTTTTCCTGGGCTGTGAGCAGTGTTAGCGTGAACCCAAAACATAAAATAAGCAGGTAAGATTTTTTCATTTGAGACATAAAATTTAGTGAACAATATCTTTTGAAACAACCAAAATAAATAATTTCTGGGGCATTCAAGCCTTTAGTAAATTTGAATAGGGCTTCCTGACTTGATTAATGGTTTAAAATAGGGTTATTCCGATCGTTTTTAACTTGCGTACTGGCTTAACATAGTAATTTTAACACTATTATATGCGTACACCTCCATCTTTTGATACCTGGACTGTAATTTTTTTATACGCTGCCCTGCAGGGACTTGCTTTGACCGCGATATTCTATTCTCATGGCAATCCCTCAAATAGATCTCAAAAATCATTTTTGGCTATATTGATGGTAATGTTTTGCCTCATGATTCTCGAATATGTGTTCTGGTGGACAGGTTACCTGGTGAAGGTTCCACATCTGATGGGGGTTACCGCACCATTCATTTATTTGTATGGTCCGATCTTATTTTTCTATTTCAGGCAGGTGTTTAGAGATCAGGTCATAGATTTTAGGAAAGACTGGCCACACTTCTTACTTTTTATTTTTTTTCTGATTTCCCAGGTCCAATTATATATCCTGCCAGGAGCTACGAAGGTGGCATACATGGTAGGAACTCTTAAAGCTTCCGCTGGCATTCCCTGGCCCTGGCTCAACATCATTCAGATGGCTCTCTATGTCATCATCTGCTTTTACGAATACAGGGCAGAAGCTCAAAACACGATGGAAGTCAAAAAATGGTTTCGATTGATTTTAACCTTGTTTACGCTTTTTATAGGGAGTGTAATGTCATATTATGTCCTGGCGAAAATGCCCTGGTTCAATACCCTGTGGGATTATATGATATCTGCAAGTATGATGGTTTTTATTTATGCTATTGCGATCTATGGCTACTATCATAATAAGGTCTTTAATGGGTTTGAAATTCTGGAAAACATCCATAAAGAAAAGTACCAAAACTCCTCTTTAAAGTCCGAAACCGGCATAAAGACCCTCGAACGACTCAACCAATTAATGGATCAGGAAAAATTATATGTTGACGATGAGATCAATCTTGAAAAACTAGCCTTTAGACTTCAGATCTCCCGTCATCAGCTTTCCCAGGTCATGAACGAACATGCTGGAATGAATTTTTTTGAATATATCAACTCCCGCAGAATAGAAGAGGCCAAGCATTTGCTCACCAGCACTTCCAAAAAAGAATTAAACATCATCGAAATAGCATACAAAGTAGGATACTCTAACAAAGTCACTTTTAACAATACTTTTAAAAAATGCACTGGTATGACGCCTTCAGAATATCGCGCCGATCCCCGGGATCATCTTCAAACCCCTATTCTGTCCATTAGAAATAGGAAAAATGCGGATTTATAAGGTAATGTCCGATCCGTTAGAACCTCCAAGCTGCTGTTTGACCGTTTCTTTGTTATAATTTTATTACTTAATTATGAAAATCCTCACTATCTGCCTTATATTATTTTTCTCTACCTCAGCCCTTTCCCAAGTCAGTGGCCCGCCCGTAGTCGATGCGGCAGCCGATAGTTTGTATTTCAACAACAGGTGGAAGGAAGCCATACCCTTATACGTGTCTGCGATTCAATCAGGTCGTAATTCGCCCATTTTATTTTATAGATTAGGCTTGTGTTACCAACAAACCGGCGCTCCGGATAAGGCCATCCCTAATTATCGAACCTGTCTGGCCCAAAGCCCCAATCCTAATCTGGCTCGTGTGGCTCAAGTCAATCTGGCCAAAAGTTATTCCCAGATCAATCAATTAGATTCTGTCACCACTACGCTGAAGCTGGCTTTGAAAAATGGCTATGTCAATATCAATGACCTGGAGCAAGCGCCGGAATATGATAATTATAGAAAATCAAGTACTTATCCTGAAATAAAAGCTGAAATGTACAAAGCAGCTTATCCGTGTATGACGGAGGCCGAAGCCAGGTGGTTTGATTTTTGGGTCGGCGATTGGAAGGCCTATGTCACCGGGTCTACTAACCAGGCGGGTATCTCCAAAATTGAAAAAATCGCCGGTGATTGTGCTATACTCGAAAACTGGACCAGTATTGCAGGGACTTTTAATGGCAAAAGCATCAATTTCTATAACAAACAAACCCAGAAATGGGAGCAGCATTGGGTGGGAAGTGCCGGCGGATATCAAAAATTTATAAATGGAGAATATAAAGACGATGCCATGAGATTTACTTTTAACAGGATCAATGCCGATAAGACCATTTCTATCGGTAGGTTTACTTTTTTCAATCAGGGACCAGATCAGGTCAGGCAGTTTTCAGAATCTTCTAATGATGAAGGTAAGACCTGGAATGTTGATTACGACTTTACTTATATTCGGAATAAAGAAAAAATGTAATCATATTCTGAGTTTACCGAAGTTAATTCTAGACCATAAATAATATATCAATTTGGTAGCTGGCGGCCAATATCATACAAATCTGTTAGTTATAATACATTCAGCAGGCCGCTGGCTTTTTTAATATGTCTCTATTCCTCTTCCAGCAACATTGTCCTCTTCCTTAATGATTAACTTTTTTTCAGGCCTTAATTTTCATATCGAAATCCTGCTTTTTTATCGCCGATGATTACTTCAAAATCACCGGGCTCCGTCACCCTTTTGGATTGAGCATTGATAAACGAAAGATCGTCTTTATTGATCTTAAAACTAACCTCTTTGCTTTCTCCTGCAGCCAGGTAAACCTTCTGGTAAGCCCTTAATCGGCGACCGGGGGGACTGATACTGGCAAACAAATCGCTTGTATACAAATCAATGGCATGATCTCCTGCTACTTTGCCTGTGTTTTTTACGGTGATTTTTATTTCAAGCGACGAGTTGCCGGTCATCACCGTATGATCTAATTTGATATCTGAATATTCAAAATCAGTATAGCTCAGACCAAATCCGAATGGATATAAAGGATCGTAGCCTGGCGCATTCACTCCCGGATCTTCTCTGAGCGCTTCCGTAAGTTTGTAATCATAGGTGAGCATCTCCCCGGCATATTTATTGTAGGTAAAAGGCAATTTTCCTGATGGATTATAGTCACCGTATAGTATATCTGCCAGTCCTTCAGCTGCTTTACTTCCTGTCCTGTAAGCCATGATGACGCCATGCATCTTCGGCTCAATGTCGGTGATGAACCTCGGTCTTCCTTCTACCAATACGAGGATGACAGGCTTACCTGTGGCAATAGCTGCCTCCGCAAGCATTTTTTGATCTGACGGCAAGTCCAACTCCCGGGTATTGCCAGGAGTTTCTGCATAGGCATCTTCACCCAGGCAGAGTATTATTGCATCGACCTGGTGGATCAGGGCCAGTGCTTTTAGTCTTTCGCCATCAAAATTATCCTTATGATTCCAGCCTTTGGACCCAGCGATGATCACCTGGTCACCACCTTTTTCCACTAAGGCTTGAGCTATAGTTTTGGTCTTGGTGGGATAATAACGCTCATCATTACCTTGCCAGGTATAACTCCAGGCACCATGAAGGGCACTCACACTCTGAGCACCGGGGCCAGCCAGGAGTATTTTTTTATCCTTAGTCAAAGGAAGGATAAGATCTTTGTTTTTTAACAGGGTGATAGCTTCATGAGCCGCTTGCAGCGCAACCTCTTCATATTCTGACTTTCCAAAATTGGCGATTGCTTCAGGTTCCGGATACGGATTATCAAATAAGCCCAGCCTCATTTTTAAAATTAATATTCTTTTGACTGCTTCATTGATTCTGGCTGTACTGACCTCACCTTTTTTTACTGCTTCCAGGAGTAGGCCATAAAACGAATAATCAGAAGGCACCATACTCATATCGATTCCGGCATTGACTCCCATGACTACTGCAGCTCGAGGGCTCTCCGCCACCCTATGCCTGGTATGTAAGCGGATGATGTCTTCCCAATCTGAGACGACTACCCCATCAAAACCCAATTCCTTTCTCAAAATATCCTGCAGTATATATTTGCTTCCATGTACGGGCACTCCATTTACTTCACCACTGTTGACCATCACTGAGGACGCTCCTGCTTTTATAGCCGCTGCAAATTGAGGAAGGTAGTACTCTCTCATTTCAATATCGGACATGCTGGTAGGCGTTCTGTCTTTACCTGTCCTGGGATTTGAGTAGCCCATGTAATGCTTAAGACTGGTAGCTACGGCTGTTGGATGCTTGAGTCCTGGCCCTTCATAGGCTTGGATAGCAGCTTTACCCATAGACTGGATGATGGTTGGATCTTCGCTAAAAGTTTCTTCAAACCTTGCCCAGAGTTGTTGCCTGCCGATGTCCAAAACCGGAGCGAAATTCCATCTTACGCCAGAACCTCTTAATTCTTTGGCAGTGACTTGGGCGATTTTGGCGACCAGGGCATCATTGCGGGTGGCGCCTATAGCCAGATTGTGAGGAAAAACAGTACTATTGAGGGTATAGTTTTGACCATGCATGGCATCCAAACCGTAAATCACCGGAATCTTAAGTCTCGACCTATTGCATTCATCCATCACCATTTTAATGCCGGCATGCCATTCATCAAGAGATAATGCTCGATTTACATTATTGAGCATAGATCCTACATGATATTTTTGTACAGCTTCTTTTACTCGTTCCGGATCAAATTTGCCATTTTGATTTCCCCAGCCATTTTCGGCATACACGGCCATCGTGACCTGGGTCATCTGGCCCACTTTCTCTTCCAGCGTCATTTGTTTGACAAGAGCATCTACTTTTTTCATCTCTACCGTGGATAGTTGTGCTTGAACATGACTCAAGGAAAAAATCATCACCATCAAAATCAAATTTTTCATATATAGATATTTATGCAATCTCAAATGTCTGCATTTATATTAGCAATTGAGTGAGATAATTCACCTTTTTAGTTATTTGCATATCGAACATCAATAAATCTGAATTGGTAACGGATGTTCCCTACATGATTTCGCCTTCGGTCTATATCCAGAACTATTATTATTTCATTGGAGTGATGGGCAATATTTTTATAAAAGGGGTTATTCTGCCATCCTAATCTGTGAATACAATCCATTAAAACAAAATACATCCTCATTTTTTTTTAAAAAATCGTTTTTTTATAGGCCTAATTATTATCATATATAATTGATTAAAAGATACTTACATATTAATTTAATAATTTATGCTACCAATTAAAAACACATTAATCAAAATCTTAATATATGGCATAGTTCTTGTCCTTTGAGGTTAGATCAGAAAATCTCAAAACTATGTTTAAACTTGAATCAGCGACACGAACTATTTCAGCAATTAGTCTTTTAGCTATTTCCATATTAGTATTATACTCGAGCAGAAAGAGCAATCCTGCACCTCTCAGTGCAGAAACCAGAAATAGTGCTATTCTTCAAATCAATTGCCCTCCAAGTGATACTGTGAGCTGCCTGGGCGAGGTGAAACCACCATTTACTACTATACAGGAGTTCGTAGATGATGGTGGTGTGGTAACTTCAGATTGCAATCTTAGCACACTAATTTTTGATGGGGTGTTCATGACGACTCGTTGTTTGTTTACCAGAACCTATATTATAACTGATGATTGTGGTGGAATGTCAGATTGCGATCAGACCATCAAAGTCAATGATGTCACCAGCCCATCGATCGTTTGTCCTGGAGAAGACTTGTTATGTAGTGATCCATTGCCTACTGCATATACATCTTATAATCAATTCTTCACACAAGTGACTGCTTTAGGCGGGTCGATATCTGACAATTGTGGTATCGATACTGCTTCTTTTTTATTTTCTGGACAAATTACCTCCTTTTCAGTCAATCGTCCAAAATGCCTGAACACTATTGAGTTCAATTATATTATAAAAGATTCTTGTGGAAATGGAAGCTTTTGCAGGCAGCCATTTACATTTAGAGATAATATTAAGCCTACATTCATTCCTGCCAGGGACACCACTCTTTACCTGGATGCAGCTTGTTTTGCTGATACCTCCGCGAATGCACTTGGGATGATTTCAAATCTCAGTGATAATTGTGGCATCGATAGTATGTGGTACAATGATCGAAAAGTAGCGAGTTGCAATATAGCAGCAGGAACACTTCAAAGGATATGGAAAGTCAGGGACAATTGTGGGAATATAGCAGTAGACACACAGTTTGTTCAAATTCTTGACACCATCAGACCTACTATCATGGGCCCTCGTGATACCGCCTTGATGTGTGCTGGCAACATTCCTTTGCCAAACCCAAACCTGATTATAGGCACAGACAATTGTTCTGCTCTTCTGATCAAAACCTTTGCCAAAGACTCAGTATCAGACAGCACTTGTCTCAATAAAAAGACCATCATCAGGATCTATAAAGCCTCTGATCAGTGTCTCAATGAGACTACTTTCAGACAAACTATAATCATTAAGGACACAGTACCACCAAATATGGTGTGCCCCCCAGCATTGGGTCTGACTTGTGATAGTGCTATTCCTTCACCTGACCCTGCAAGTGTAACAGCTACAGATAATTGTGATGGAAGTCTCCTTGCAGTTTTTCAAAAAGATTCTGTGGGAATAGCAACTTGTGTAAACAACAAAACTGTATTCAGAATATTTACCGCCACAGATACTTGTCGCAATACGGCCAGATGTGTTCAAATACTCTCTGTAAAAGATACTGTGCCGCCAATATTAACGTGTCCTGTAAATCTAACTATCAGTTGTGCATCTGCCACTCCTGCGCCAAATCCGGGATCTGTGACAAGAAGTGATAATTGTACCGGTACAGTCGTAGTTAGTTTTGCCAAGGATTCTATCACCAACCAACTCTGTTCCAATAAAAAACTTATCCATAGGATATATACGGGTACTGATGAATGTCTGAATATGTCCAGGTGTATTCAGGTAATAAATATTAATGACACGATAGCTCCTTTGATCACCTGCCCGGCAGGCCTAAGTGTCGAGTGCATGTCAGAAATCCCTGTAGTGGATATCGCTACTGTCACTGCTTCAGACAATTGCGGTGCAACTCCTACCATCAGCTTACAGAAAGATTCTATAGTTAATCAATCATGTGTCAATAAAAAAGATATATACCGATTGTACCAGGCAGTAGACTCCTGTTTTAACCTCGTGCGATGTTTGCAGATTATCCATGTCAATGACACCACTCCGCCCACTTTGATAGGTGAATCCAACACAGTGACTTTGGACTGTAATGTCTCGTTTGAAGTGGAGATTCCTACAGCAACGGACAATTGTAATGAGAGCGTCCCTGTCATAACTTCTACAACTACCATAGATAGTCTGTGTCCAGGCACCTATAAAATTGTATGGAGTTTTATTGCCACCGACAGCTGTAATAATTCTGTATCCCGGTCAGATACCCTAAGTTATTTGGACGAAACTCCCCCTACGATAATGTGTCCATCTAACAAACAAATTGAGTGTACGGAAAACCCATATTCTGCACTAGATTCCTTCTTTCTGGCTGGTGGATTTGTTGAAGACTTATGTGGCTTAGATAGTAGTAGCTTCGAGATGTCAGATGAACAAATTGCCATAGTCGATGGATTGATTCAAATCACAAGAACCTATAGCATCACAGATCTGTGTGGGCTGACTGCTTCATGCCAGCAAATCCTCACGACTCCTGGTTGTTTTACTGATCTTGCCCTGAAAAAATATGTCAATGCTCAGACGCCTTATTTTGTACAGCCAGGTGATCAGGTACCGATCTGTGTAGTGATCTACAATCAAGGACTCGTGGCGGTAGATAGCATCAAACTCATCGAATATTTTCCTTCCAAAGCCACACATGTACTATCCGATGGATGGATTGACAATGGCAATGGCACTGCCTGTAGATATCTTTCTCAGGAAAATGGATTGATCCCAATGGGTGGATTTTTGCCCGGTGATACCATACTCTTCTGCTTTGATATTCAGCTAGGCCTTGATGTGACACTGCCTGAGTCCATCAATAGAATCGAAATTAATGAAGTGCGCAATTTAAGTGGCAACCCACTCCCTGACATAGACAGTACACCGGATGATGACCCAAACAATGATAGTGGAGGGGTACCCAATTCACCTGATGACGACAAAATCGATGGTGACAGCAGGTTGGGAGAAGACGAAGATGATTCGGATCCAACTGTGATCTATGTATGCTTTCCACTCAATTGTCTTGCTCAGGCAAATGTATCATTTGATGCTCTGGGACTTATGGGAGAAGCAGGTGAGGCCGGTACATGCACTCATTGTCTTGAAGCCAGCGAAATTCTCACAGGAAGACTGCTACCAAATGAATTTTATGAAATTGAGATTTTCAATTCCTTTGGCACCCAACTCCCTTCGAATTGTATCGGTAGAGAATATTTAGGCCAAAGACTCACGTACAGCATAAGCGCCCCAGGATGCTCTAAAAACAAAAACAGTTGTTGGGGTTATATAACGATGGAAGATAAATCACCACCAGTATTAGATTGTTCTGACCAATTTATTTATTGCAATCAAATCACCAGCCTTCCTACGCTATCAAACGCTCCAGATAATTGCAGTGGCGCAGTGCTAGTCATCACAAACAAATCAGAATGGATAGATTATGGCTGCGACAGTGTTTATTACGGAGTTGTAGTGAGGACCATCTCTGCCACAGATACCTGGAATAACCGATCTACCTGCGAAAAGAAATATTACATTAGAAAAATTAATCTTGACTCTGTCATATGCCCGCAGGATGTAGTCCTAGACTGTACATTCAACTCAATCACTGCTGCATCGACGATTCATCCTAATCGTACAGGTACACCAACATATCAGGGTGTCAATCTTTGGCCTTCGGGACCAGCTTGCCATTTATTTATTGATTATACCGATCAGCGCACCAATCTTTGTGGTAAAGGAATAGAAATATTCAGAACCTGGATCATTGGGGATCATTGCACCGGAAGAGAGCGCAAATGTAGCCAGATTATTAAAGTTACTGATCTCACTCCTCCGGTCGTATTCGGACTCAATAGGCATCAGGTTTTAACTGCCGACCCTCACGATTGCATAGGGTTACTCAACCTACCTGCCCTATCTGTATCTGATTGCAACAATACCACCCAATCATTTGTCTATACCTATATTAATCCGGAAAATCCCAATATCAGCGAGACTCAATCCGGTGCACTACCAGCAAAAATAAAAATTCATATTGGATTGAATAACAAAGTGAAGATCCTTATAAAAGATGAATGCACCTTATTTACCCAGGATTCAATATTGGTAGATGTATACGACCGTACGCCTCCTACTCCATTATGTCTTGAATACACCCAGGTTACTTTGGATCCAGATGGATGCTGGGCGCAAGTCGCTGCGAGTTCGCTCGATGTAGGGAGCCACGACAATTGTTGCCAGCAACTTCATTTTGCTGCAGCATTTATGGATGACATAGATAAAGCTAAGACCGATTATCTCGCAAAATTAGAATCAGATTGTGGCAAAACGGAATACTGGAATAATAAAGACTGGTACGATAAATATATTGATGACTG
>OBID01000081.1_pt1 | contig 41755 bp, 32 predicted proteins | sample 1519781 | NCBI WGS metagenome assembly OBID01 (sample SAMEA3991478, study PRJEB22521) | metagenome | biome: anthropogenic terrestrial biome; feature: sewage plant; material: sludge | place: Sweden | collected 2012-09-26 | reverse complement strand
GCTCTTCCGATCTATTGCAGCAAACATCAGCTGATCATAATGATATAAAAATATACTATCTGTGAGCGCTATGATGTTTTGAGATGCTCCACCAATCATAATCGGAGCTGAAATCTTAAGTATATTGCGGTAAGAGGTGCTTAGATTCACATTGGATATGGCAAAATTAATTTACCCTTGCGAAGAAAGTCATTTTTTCTTAAACACAGGCAGATAAAATATTTCAAAAATTTATTGAAATAAATTGAGGAAAAAACAGAACAGCGTATAAATTTGTCGCTGTAAGTAAACTAAAAATAAATATCACCAAGATTTAACAAACTCTTGTATGAAAAAAAAAGAAGATCCTAAGGCAAACAAAAAACGTGTAGTCAAAGACTACGAAAATCTTTCACCTGAGCTGCTTTCGTTGATGCATGCTGCTTATCCAAATGGATTTGATGGTGCGATGATATCATTCTTCGATCGTGATGGCAAGAGAGTTTCTGCCATTCCTTTCGAAACCGATGAAATTTATTATCTCATCCGATGGGTCGAGAGAAAGGCCAAGCCAGCAAAGGTAGACCCTGATCTTGAGGCTGATCTGGATACCGAAGGCTCCTCCGAAGGCGATGATGAAATATTTGCAGATGATGAAGAAAGTGATGACTCTGGAGATGTTTCACTGGATGATATCGAAAATGCAGAAAACTCATTTAGTGAAGACGACAATTACTAATGAGATTTTATCACCTTCCATTTACATTGATTGACTGATCCGGACGATCCTATTGAGCTATTCAGGAAGCATGGACACCTTCTTATAGATTTTATCGCTAACTATTTGACCGATTGCAGCAATGAGCATATACGGGTCACCCAATTGATCGATCCGGAAGATTCTTACCATACCTGGCTGGAGGAATTGATTCACCCTACTTTGTCTGTCTCCCAATTAAGTTCAAAAATCATTTCAGACTCTATACACCTGCACCACCCAGGCTATGTAGGGCATCAGGTGGCCAACAGTCATCCTTTTGCTTTGCTGTCAGATTTATCAGCGGGATTACTTAATAATGGCATGGCAGTCTATGAAATGGGGCAGGTCTCTGTGGCCATGGAACGTGCTGTTTGTGAAATCCTTACCTCCTTGGTATCCTGGCCAAAGACATCAACCGGATTTTTTACTTCAGGAGGCACCTTGGCCAATCTTACTGCATTGCTCACTGCCAGGGAAATAGGCTCTGGTGGAACCTATTGGAATAGTGGTCATCGGAATTCTAAATACGCCATCATGGTATCTAAAGAAGCCCATTATAGCGTCGAAAGAGCTATTAAAATTATGGGACTAGGCCAGGATGCGATCATATCCATTCCGACCAACGATGATTTTCAAGCTGATGTATCTGTACTGGAAGATTTATATCTGCAAGCCGTCGATCGGGGCTTCAAAATATTTGCTATCATAGCTAATGCAGGGAGCACGGCGACCGGATCCTACGATGATATTGAAGCTTTTGCCCTATTTGCTAAGCCAAAAAAGATTTGGTTGCATGTAGATGGTGCTCACGGTGGAGCAGTCTGTTTTAGTGATACTTATAGACACCTGATTAAAGGAATTGAAGAAGCGGATTCCATGATTTTGGACTTTCATAAATTACTACAGACTCCTATCTTAAGTACTGCATTATTGTATAAATCCTATCAGTCTTCCTACCAGACTTTCACACAGGGAGCACAATACCTTTACGAACAAAAAGACCAGGAATGGTATCAATTGGGCAAACGGACATTCGAATGTACCAAAAACATGATGGTGCTCAAAGCTTATACCTTGATACATCAGTTAGGCATAAAAAGACTGGGCCTGGATATCGATTATCGATATGATCTTGCAAAACAATTTGCAGACTTGATCAGAATGGACTCTTCATTTGAATTGGCGACCTATCCTGCTTCTAATATTGTCTGTTTTAGATATAAACCAAAGGAAGTCGATGATGAACAATGTGATGAATTAAATCGCGTGATTCGTAAAAATATACTGGCTACCGGCAAGTTTTATTTGGTTCAGACCGTGATAGATCATAAAACTTATCTCCGTACCAGCCTGATGAATCCTGCTACCACCCTTGATCACTTAAAGAAATTATTAGCCCTCATCAAAAGTCTGGATCCTCTAAGATTATGACCCCTATCTCTATCTACCAAGTGGATGCTTTCACAGAAGCATTGTTCTCAGGTAATCCTGCTGCAATCTGCATGATGGATTTTGACTTACCTGATCAGGTCCTTCAATCTATTGCTGCAGAAAACAATCTTGCAGAGACTGCCTACGTATGGCAGACAAGGGAAGGTTTTAAAATAAGGTGGTTCACACCGACTATTGAGGTGGACCTTTGCGGACACGCCACCCTGGCCGCAGCATATGTCATATTCAGTCTACATCGAGCCGAGGGTTCAATGATCAAATTTGACTCGAGGAGTGGGCCTTTGTATGTCACTCAGAAAGCAGACAACACCCTGGAGCTGGACTTTCCTGCTGATGTCTTCTACCCTGTCACAACTCCAGACCTTATCGAAGCCGCTTTGGGGTGTACAATAATAGAAAGTATTAAAGGCAAGAGCGATTATCTGGTCAGAATAATAAATGAAAGTACTTTGGTTTCTTTGAAGCCGGATTTTAGCCTAATCAAAAGACTGCCTGCCAGAGGGTTGATTGTCACCGCACCCGGAGACACAATAGATTTCGTGTCCAGATGCTTTTTTCCGCAGAGTGGGATAGATGAGGATCCTGTGACAGGCAGTGCTCATACTACGCTAACCCCTTTCTGGGCTTCAAAATTGGGCAAAACGGATTTTGTCGCCAGGCAGGTATCGTCACGTGGTGGTGACTTGTATTGCGTCCTCAAGGGGGATCGGGTACTGATCGGAGGTCATGCGGTACTATATTTGGAGGGCCACATCTTTGTCAAGCCTGCATAGACTCAAAAATAACCGAAAGCTTGTCAGATTCATGACCCCAATTTAAAACCTCTCTTGCTTGCAGACAGGCAAAATGCATTTTTACATAGCGGTCATAATCCTCTGATAATTTTATGATTTCACTTTCCAAATAAGCAGATTGAACAGGATCGTCCAGTAAAATGGATACCTCCCATCGATTATTGATCAGGCGATACTCAGGAAAATTCATTGTTATGCTTGGCAATCCTGCCATGATATAGTCCAGGTTCTTGTTAGCCAGCGATATTCTGGAGTTTTCATGCCTTCCTTCGAGTAAGCTTATACCCAAAAATGCTCTGGAAGTCACCTCGAATAAATCATCAGGCGCCAACATACCGAGGAAGCGGACCCGATCTTGGAGCCATGCTTTGTCAGTCAAAGTCATCAGTTGATTTTTCAAATGTCCATCACCTGCTATGCAGAGCGTAAAAGCCGGGGGCAAATTTCCAACCATTAAAATCAAGGTATCCAGGCATCTGCCTTCGTTAAGATGACCTTGAAAAAGGATGATCTTGCTATCAAACCTTTCCCGAATAGTGCCGATCAATTGTCTCATAACAGGATAGTTGTGCACGATCTGAGGGCTCAATCCAAATTTTTTAAGATGATCACACACCCCAATGTTTACGGCAATGATTTGTTTTAATCCCGGTAAAAAAAGTCGCTCTACTCGATTCCAGAATCCCCTGATTAGTGGTTTGCTGTATAGTTCAGGAATCGAAGGATATATCTCATGACAGTCCCAAATTAATTTTTTCCTGCTAATCCAGGTAGCTAATCTGATACCTGGCAACGTATCAAGATCAACAGCCAGATATGCCTGGTAAGACGAAAAGATCGTCTTTGTAAAAAATATAACATTGAGGATTAAATAAAAAAAGATTCCATTCCGGGGCCGTATATCCAACCGCTCTATGGTATACCCATTTCCGCTAAAAGCTAAACTACCAGGTTTAAGCGTGCCGACAAGATGAACTTTCCATTCATGATGTACCAACCACTCAGATATTCGGATCATTCGTTGATCGGTGGCCAAATCATTAGATACAAAAATGCAAATGGATTTCACAGCCCAAATGTACTCAACGACAACCAATCGAAAATAAAGACCTCAGTATGGGTCAATCAGGAATGGCATAAATAAGCTCATGATCTATGGTCAGCTGCAATTCCCCTTCTAATTCTTTTAAAGCTACCAGCACAGCGTCCTTTTGTATAGCGGAAAACATATTGAGCAGATCCTTCAGTTTTATCGGCGATTGACCTTTGACGGCGTTTAAAATATTTTTTTTGTATTCAATAAATATCTCAGGATCACTTTTTTTTCTTTTAAGACAAAGGTCGCAGATGCCACATTCGTCTGCATCATGTTCACCAAAATATCGCTGCATAGCCATACTGCGGCAATGATCCGCTTCCACATATTTCCATACGTTTTGAATTTGATGTAGAGCACGCTGTTTTCGAAAGTCATACCATTTTTGATCGATTTCTAGAGTGTCACTCCTGACACGTGAACCTTTAAATATAATTTTAGGAAGATCACTTCTTGGTTGATAACGGATGATGCCGGAAAGGTGCAGGCTTTGCAAAAAATAGACCACATCGTCCTCACTAATTTCTAGTTGCCGACTTAGCTTGTATTCGGATATCTTGACTGGATTAAAAAATACCCCTTCATAAGATCTCAAGATCAATTTGATGAGGGCATCTTCTTCCGCATGTTTGACCTGATATCGATACAAAGTCTCTTTATCAGCTAATACTTCCAGCTCTGATGGCTGATAAATTGAATCATTCAAGACGATAAAACCTCCATGCTCAAGCACTTTAAGCCCTTCAAGGGTGGGCAGTATCTCAAGTCTGTATTGCTCACAAAATGCTACTACATCAAAATTAAATGCTTGACTGCTCATGCTGCCGGTAGCGATTTGATAATGCACACTCAAGGTTTTATATAGCTGCCTGATATAGTCAAGACTTGGAAAGTTAGCTTCAAACCGGGAGACCATCATCTGTTTGTCACCGGGGCCGATGAGTACGACAGCATAGGCTTTGGCCCCATCTCTGCCAGCTCTGCCAGCTTCCTGGAAATAGGCTTCCATACTGTTAGGTAGATCCAGATGGACTACTGTTCGCACATCAGGTTTGTCTATCCCCATACCAAAAGCATTGGTAGCACAAATGACTCTGACCTGATTGGCTTTCCACTTGGATTCCCTGTCTATACGCTGCTCCTGGCTTAATCCGGCATGATAAAAGGTAGCACTTATCCCAATTTGTGTCAAATAATCACTGCTTACTTTGGCAGACTTTCTGTTCCTGACATATACGATAGCACTGCCTGCTGATTTTTGTAGAATTGAGCCCATCTTACTCAATTTGTCTTCTTCCTTCAGCACGATATAAGAAAGGTTGCTTCGGGCAAAACTTGATTTGATGACATTGTTTTGCGCGAAAAGCAGTTTTTGCTGGATATCATTAGTGACTTCTGTAGTTGCTGTGGCAGTAAGCGCCAAAACCGGCACTTTGGGCATCCATTCCCTGATCCTGGCTATTTCAAGGTAGGCAGGCCTGAAATCATAACCCCACTGACTTATACAATGGGCTTCGTCTACAGCTAGCAGATTGACATTCATTCTGATCAATCTCGACATAGCTTTCTCAGAGGACAGCCTCTCTGGTGATAAATAAAGCAGCTTTACTTGTCCGTAGGTACAATTGTCCAATATCCGGTCTATATCCCTATTGTTAAGGCCTGAATGAAGTAGTTCTGCAGAGATATTTCTTTTTTTAAGATGCATGACCTGGTCGTTCATCAAAGAAATTAAAGGGGAAAACACCAAACAAATTCCAGGCATGCATAGAGCTGGGATCTGATAACATAAGGATTTGCCTCCTCCGGTTGGCAATAAAGCCAGGGTATCCACACCTTCCATCACAGATCGGATGATCGTCTCCTGGCGTACCCTGAAAGTTTCAAAACCCCAGTATTCACGCAAGACATCATATGGAGATAGATAATTCATTGGCTTCTAGCGCCAAAGATCAGGGTATTTACTGAATAATCTTAAAACGTTGGACAACCTATATTTTTGCTATTACCTGTAGCTGGGGCAAATGAGTAAGAAATACCCACTTTTAGAGAAGAATATGTGTCTTTGGCTGAATTCAATCCTTTAAAACCATCCAGACAATCAGAATTGGTCAGTACCTGCTCAAAATGTAAAGACATATATATATTGTCATTGATCCTGGTTCGAATCCCTGCGCCTAGTGGAAGAATAAGATTCAGGATCGGACAATCAGCAGCTATATCCTGGTTAGAAACAGTGGATTTTGAAAAACCAAAGCCACCAAGGACAAAAAACTCAATAGGTCGCTTGTATTGGTTAATTGCAAAAAGTCTGAAATCGGCAGTGATCGTAAATTCAGACATAGGATATTTAAAAAAAGAGGGGTTTCGAAAGCCCAGCAAAGAAGGATCAAGGCTGTCATCCCCTTCAAATTGTGAAAAATAAATCGACCCTTTGACTGCCAGTTTTTCCCCGATCGGTTTACGTAGAAATATGCCAAAACCTGGATTAGCAAGGATGGTCAAAGTATCCTTCAGTCGATAGGAGGGAAAATCACCCTGGTAGATAGTCATGCCACCGATTAAGCCGACTTGAACATCCTGAGCCTTACTATCCAGACTATATAATATTAAAAAGAGTACCAGGTAATTACTAAACTTCATGGATTTACAATCAACTGCAAAACTAAATGAAGTATTTTATAGCTTCTCTTTTATTTTCTATAATGATGTAGTGAATTTTGTGTTAAAAGACAAAAATTGTCCTGACCTTGTGGCAATTAAAGTGTTCTTTGTATTATGAAATTGAAATTTGTTTTAGTTGCGATCTTGATACTCGCTATTTGTTCTCCAAACTTCGCTCAACTGTCTGAAAATGATCTAATTAACTGGCAGCTGCGAAACGCTGATGGCAAGATACCCGGTACTGGAATAGAAGATGTCTATAAAAAACTGCTCAAAAATAAGGCTGGTCATGAGGTCATCGTTGCTGTTTTAGACGGTGGTGTCGACATCAATCATGAAGATCTCAAGCAAAACATCTGGGTCAATCCTAAAGAAATACCAGGCAATAATAAGGATGATGATGGCAATGGTTATGTAGATGATGTCTATGGTTGGAATTTTATTGGGAATGCCTCTGGAGCCAATGTACAATATGACTCCTATGAAACAACCAGGACCCTGGCCACCCTTAGAAAAAAGTACAAAAACACCAAACCTGAATCCGTGCCGAAAGAACAGCAGGTAGAATTTAAACGATATCAGGATCTGGAGCTTGATATAGAAGGAAAAAGAAAGAATGCTGAAACACAATGGGAGGAACTCAAAAGAAATGAAGGATTGCTATTACAAGTCATCGATGCTGTAGCCCAGGAAATTGGTTCCCAACCGCTCAGTCTGAAAACACTTGAGAAAGTCGACACCAATAAAAATGTATATATCAATATTGGCACCAAAATACTGACTCAGATACTTCAAGAACAATCTTATGTTAATTCTTTTGACCAAATCAATCAATCTATTAAAACTGAATACAGTGCTCCCCGGGCCGATCTTGAAGCGAAGTTTTTATATCAATACAATGCTGACTACGACTCGCGTACGATTGTAGGCGACCATTATGATGACCCATATGAAAAGTATTATGGCAACAATGATGTCAAAGGTCCGGATGCATTTCACGGGACCCATGTGTCCGGGATTATTGCTGCAGTTCGAAACAATGGCTTGGGTATAGATGGCATCGCCACTAACGTAAAGATTATGGCTGTCAGAGTAGTACCCGATGGTGACGAACGAGACAAAGACATCGCCAATGGTATTCGATATGCGGTGGATAATGGTGCCAAAGTCATCAATATGAGTTTTGGTAAAGGCGAATCTCCATATAAAAAAGCGATTGATGATGCGATACTATATGCTGCCAAACACGATGTGCTCCTGGTGCATGCAGCAGGTAATGCCGGTGAGGACAATGATGCTACCCTCCACTTTCCAGTCAACAAACTGGATAGGAAATGCCTTTTTTGTAAAAAGGAGATTAAAGGTTGGTTAGATATAGGCGCATCTTCTTTTACCAAAGATGAAGACCTGGTAGCTTCATTTTCGAACTATGGCAAAAAATCAGTCGACATATTCTCCCCAGGTGTACGAATTTATAGTACCACTCCTGAAAATAAATATGAGTTTGCTGATGGTACCAGTATGGCATCCCCTGTGATGGCAGGTGTCGCTGCTGTGATCAGATCTTATTACCCTAAACTCAGTGCCAAGCAAGTACGTAAAGCTATTATTAAAAATGGCAATGCATATAACGGTAAAGTGATCAAGCCGGGTACCAGCGATTCAGTACCGTTGAGCGAATTATGTATTTCAGGATCTTATGTAAATGCATTTAAGGCCATTGAGGCAGCCTCTAAAATGAAAGGCAATCGACCTGTTACTTCCAGTGTAGTCAAACCTAAAGCCTAAGTACCTCGATTTGGCGCAGCGGATGATACTGCGAGTTTTCCTTTATAAATATCCCCGCATTTAGGCTAACTTTGTTGGTTATAGTAATGCAAAAGCCGGATTGGAGATATATCGAAAATTTTGTTGACCCTGACTTGTTCCAAAAAGCATATGACCTGGTGGAGCAATATGGCGACCAAGTAAAACTCACTAAAGGTGAATTGGGCTTATATACCCTCGAGTGGTCAGATTCAACGGAAGAACTTTCTACGGAGATCAGTTTTGGCAGGAAATATATCAAAAAATCCAACTGTACTTGTGGAGCAGCAGGCAAAAAAATTTGTATTCATTTGATTGCCGCCATCATCCTCCACAGGCGAGTCACCGAAAAGGATCAAGACCTTACACCTGCCTCCAGGGAAACAATGTTGCCTTCCCGTATTTCTATCCCCACGATTTTACAGCAAATCCCCAAAGAAGACCTCGACAGGTTTTTGCAACGATATGCGCGCATGAACAAACAATTTGCCCAGGCCGTAAAATTGCATTTTGCCAGCCGTATCCAGGTCAATTCGCCACAGCAGAAGTATCATGATTTGATTAAAAGTATGACTCGCCTGACGCCTAACTCCATGGGAAAAATAGCGAAACATGCATTGCAATCACTTTTTTGGATCAGTGAAGAACTGCTGCTGCAGGTAGATGATCTTATTGCTATGGAGAATCCTATAGAAGCATTTGCGATTTGCATTGAATTGATGGAAAAATTTCATTCGATCTACCGTAAGATGGAGCTTTATTTTGGAGAATTTGAAAAGTATTGGATCCTTATACATCAAAAACTCAAAAGTATTCTGGACATGAGGCTTGCTCCCGATTTCAGAGCCGAAGTTGAACAAAAATTGACGGAGTTGTTTAGCGACCCCGCCTACCCTATGATTCATTCTCCGCATAATTTATATGAGCTCCTTATCTATAAATCCGACCTGGATACTCAGGTAAAAATTCATGAATATATTATTAAAAAAATTGCACGAAAAGAGCTCAATCCCATTCCTTTATTGGCCTTGGTAAAAACTGCAATGAAGCTACAACAAGAATCTCTGTTGTATCAGGCTTTTGAAATAAACAGTGACTATTCGAGATGGTTATCTACCATGGATCTGCTCAATAATCAACAGCGTGATTCTGCTAAAACCCTCGGGAAATGGTTGACCAAAATAGCTCCGGATGAATTTTGGAAAAATAAAATTTTGGACCGTATCTGGACGCTGTTTCCTGACGAACCTTCTTCTATCAAATATGCACTCACACTTCTGGAGAAAAACGCTGAAGAAAAATATTTAAAATATCTGACCGAACACAAAATAAGTAAAGACCTGATCGTCAAGTCGCTGACACAATCCAAGCATCCAAAAAGTAAACTGCTGTTGGCCAATTATTTTATTGAAGAAGGTCAGACAGAAGAAGCCCTGGTTATACTATCAGATCATTTGAGCCTAGACCTATTGAAATCGTATACTCAAAGATTGATAGTGATTGCTCCGGAATGGTTGGAACAGGGTTATAAAAAGATATTTACCCAATATTTAGAAACCCATGTTGGCCCTACCCCAGCAGTAAAAATTCAAAACATATTGGCCTATTTACACATGGCAAAAGCACATTCCTTGGCAGATCAGCTTCAAAAATGGCTAAAAAAGACCTTTCAAGACCACACCAGTCTTTCCGAAAGATTATAAACATCTATTTTTACAAGCTGAATTAAAACTACTTTAATCGTTGTCGTTATTAAACTTTATATCTCCTTTTTTATGAAAATATTTTCTATCATTTTCCTGACTATCTTATTATTCACTGCATGCCGCCAATCGTCTCCTACTGACAAACAAAGTGCTGTACCTGTGACGAGCAAACCGGTAGAGATCACTGGCAATCCTGAATGGGATGATCAGGCTGTCATGTACGAAGTCAATCTGCGACAGTATACTCCGGAGGGCACTTTCGCTGCGTTTGGCAATCACGTAGATCGATTGGCTAAGATGGGCGTGGATATTTTATGGCTAATGCCTATCTTCCCAATCAGTGAAGAGAAAAGAAAAGGAACCCTCGGTAGTTATTACAGTGTCTCAGATTTTATGGAGACCAATCCTGAGTTTGGTACTAAACAGGATTTTAAAAACCTGGTGGATAAAATACATCATGCCGGGATGAAGGTCATCATCGATTGGGTGCCTAATCATACAGGTTGGGGCCATGTTTGGCTTAAAGCTCATCCAGAATACTATACCCAGGATTCTATGGGCCAAATCATCGATCCAATAGACCCTGAGACGGGGAAGTCCTGGGGATGGACTGATGTCGCAGACCTCAATTATGACAATCAGGCTATGCGTCAGGCTCAGATTGATGCCATGCAGTATTGGCTCACCGATTTTGATGTGGATGGATTCAGATATGATGTGGCCCACAATGTACCTGCTGATTTTTGGCGCACCGTATCCGACAGTCTGCGATCGATGAAATCTATCCTTTTATTGGGTGAAAGTGAGATTCCTCAATTTCGAAATGACGGCGCTTTGGATGTAGACTATGGATGGGATTTCCATCATCTATTCAATGATATTGCTAAAGGTAAACAACAAGCTTCGGCTATTGATTCATTGCTGGTAAATGATCGCATTAAAAACCTTAAAGGTTATCATATCTATTTTACTTCCAATCACGATGAAAACTCCTGGTCAGGTACTGAATTTGAGCGCATGGGTGCTGCTGATAAAATCATGGATGTACTGGCCTTCACTTTCGATGGCATGCCGTTACTCTACAGTGGACAGGAAGAACCACTCAAAAAACGGCTGGAATTTTTTGAAAAAGATTCAATACCCTGGAAGAACTATGCGTATGCAGATTTTTTTAAAACTTTGTTTGATCTAAAACAGCGAAATAAAGCCCTGGGTAATGGTTCTGCCGGTGTCCCACTTGAAAAATTAGCAGTACATAAAGATGTTTATGCTTTTGAAAAAAACAAAGACGGTGATAGAGTTATCGTTATGCTCAATCTGTCTGCCAAACCTCAGACCGCTATGATCACTAAGGATATACCTGCCATGCAGGATATATTCACCTTGCAAGCTGCCAGCTATAAAAAAGATCAAAAAATCACTCTAAAACCCTGGGAATATCGGGTGTATTCGACCCGATAAGTATGAAATTTGAAATTTGGGCGATCGGTAAGTGTGCCCATTCTTACCTCCAGAATGGAATAGAATTATATTGCAAAAAACTCAAACATTACATTCCTGTAGAATATGTGGAATGGCCGGAGCCTAAAGCAGCCCGCACTGCTGATAAAGAAAAGTCCTTAAAATTGCAGGCTGACTATATCATAAGCAAAATTACCTCTGAAGATTATTTGATCTTATTGGACGAGCAAGGTGCACCTTTTACATCCAAGCAGTTTGCATCTCAAATCAATAAATGGATGCTCCAAAGCTCTAAACGGATCATATTTCTCATAGGGGGAGCATTTGGGTTTCACCCATCGATCTATGATCGGTCCAAGGCTAAAATTTCTCTATCCAACATGACATTTTCACATGATATGGTTCGATTAATTCTTTTAGAACAGGTATATCGAGCCTGTACCATATTAAAAAACGAACCTTATCACCACGATTGACTTTTTATTAATAACTTAAACTATGAGCGTCACCATCGTTATCATCATCCTCAATGTATTGATCTCCTGGCAAGCATTCCAGAATCATGATTTGTTGCAAAAGCTCAAGCATTGGCCCTTTGCTGAAAAGAAAAATTCGGAGTACTACCGGATCCTCTCAGGTACTTTTGTACATGGAGATTGGATGCATCTGGCTTTTAATATGTATGCCCTATATAGCTTTGGCACCATTTTAGAATACCAGTTTCAGGAAGTATTTGGCCAGCTCAATGGCCGGGTGTTCTACGTGGTACTTTATCTCGTCAGTGGTATTTTGGCCAATTTGATGACCTATTTTCAGAAAAATGATAATCCTCAATTCGCCAGTGTTGGCGCTTCAGGATCCGTATCAGGTATCATGTTTTCGTTCATTATTTTCTACCCCTGGGTCCAATTACTATTGTTTTATGTGATTCCTATTCCAGGGGTGATCGCCGCTGTACTCTATCTGATTTACTCTACTTATTCAGCTAGAAAGGGAGGAGGTATCATAGATCATACTGCCCATCTTTGGGGAGCAGTGACAGGTTTTGCATTGACCATTTTGTTCAGACCAACCCTTTGGACTGACTTCATTCAGATGGTCAGTGATAAATTTTAACGAAGCAGGGGTTAATGCACGCCTACTGGAATGCCATATTTCACTGGATTTTCGTTGATAGTGTCAGATTCAATCGCTCCATCTTTTAATCTTACGATTCGATGTGCATGTAATGACACATCAGGTTCGTGTGTGACTAATATGATGGTATTGCCCTGGCTATGGATTTCCTCGAAGATGCGCATGATCTCATCACTGGTCTTTGAATCCAGGTTGCCTGTCGGCTCATCAGCCAATATGATACTGGGATTGTTGACCAAAGCTCTGGCGATAGCGACCCGTTGGCGCTGACCACCTGACAACTCATTGGGTTTGTGGGTCATACGATCACCCAATCCAGTTATTTCAAGCACATGGGAGGCACGCTCTATTCTCGCTGATTTACTCATGCCTGCATAGATTAAGGGAAGTGCGACATTGTCAAGTGCACTCAACCTGGGAAGTAAGTTGAAAGTCTGGAAGACGAACCCAATTTCTTTATTTCTGATCTCAGCCAGTTCACTATCATTCATACTGCTGACATCGTTACCGTTAAGCATATAGGTTCCGCTGGTGGGTGTATCCAGGCAGCCAAGCAGGTTCATTAAAGTAGACTTGCCACTGCCCGAAGGTCCCATCAATGCGGTGTATTCGTTCTTAAATATTGAAAGGTCTACGCCCCTCAAGGCCTGCACGGTATCAGCACCCATAATATAGGTTTTTGTCAAACCCTGTATTTCGATTAAAGCACTCATTTTTCAATTACTTTAGGTACCAGAAAAAAATATTCATCTTTTTGAGTTGCATTGGACAAGGCAGCTTTCCTGTCCAATTGGCCCCCGGGTATATCGTCCCTCAAAGCAGACTCAGTTGCACCCAGGTGGACCAGTGGTTCTAAACCGGTAGTATCGATAGATTGCAGTTTATTGACCATGCCGATGATATTCTGAAGGTCTTTTTGCAGCAAGGCACGTTCGGTGGAATCCAGTTCGAGTTGGGCTAACATTTCTAGCTTTAAAATTAACTGATCAGAGACTTGCATAAGGTTTATTTAGATAAGTGCTTGGATTTGATCGCCAAAGGTACGTTTTTAGGCATTTATGATTGAGCTCCTCCTTTTGCCTTGGTCAGATTTAAAAGGAGGCAATTCAACATAGTGGGTTTAGATTTTTCTGTTCCATGTCTTATCTTGCGACATATTAAATGAGTACAGCAATCAAGCACATAGCCGTAGCAGGCAATATCGGAGCCGGCAAAACCAGCTTGGCGGCGCAACTGTCGAAACATTATAGCTGGGATGTTATGTTTGAAGATGCCTCCGACAATCCTTATCTCTCAGATTTTTATTTTGATATGAGCAGATGGTCTTTTAATCTTCAGATCCATTTTTTACACAGCCGGTACAAGCAGATATTGGCTATCCGTGCAGGAGAAATGCCTGTGATCCAGGATCGTACTATTTATGAAGATGCCAATATCTTTGCTCCCAACCTCTATGAAATGGGGCTTATGACCAAGCGTGATTTTGACTCTTACCAGCACTTATTTCACACGATGTCTTCACAAATAGATCCCCCTGATCTATTGATTTACCTTAAAGGCAATATCTCCACTTTGGTGGATCATATCCAAACAAGAGGAAGAGATTATGAAGGCAATATGAGTCTTGATTACCTCAAAAAACTGAATAAAAAGTATGACGAATGGATCGATGGCTATCAATCACAATTGCTCATAGTACCTATAGACGACCTTGATTTTATCAATCGATCCGAAGATTTAGGAAAAATCGTCAATATGATCGATGGCAAAATTCATGGCTTATTTTCCTGAAATTTTAATCTTCATCTGATGAAAAAAAATTGGGTCTTACTCTTGGTTATTTTTTCAATGAATGCTTGCATACCTAAATCTGATCAAAAAAATATGACCAACTCTATCAATCTTTTTACACCTGAAAAATATATAGCTCCTGCTGCCGCCGAAAAACCCAAATCTTTGACTGTGGGCGTGGATACCCGTCAGGATCCATATTACTGGCTCAACGAACGAGATAATGCGGAAGTCATCCAATACCTCAATGATGAAAATGCATACACAGACAGTGTGCTCAGTCCCGTCAAAACATTGAAAGCAGACTTATTCAATGAATTAAAGGCCAGGATCAAAGAGGATGACAGTTCGGTTCCTTATTTTAAGCATGGCTACTTTTATTATACCAGGTTTGAGACGGGCAAAGAATATCCCATATTTTGTCGTAAAAAAGGCAGTTTGGAATCACCCGAACTTATCCTGCTCAATGTCAATCAGTTGGCTGAAGGCCACCAATATATGCTGGCAGGTGGTATCAATGTGAGTCCTGATGACCGATATATGATGTATGTAGTAGACTCCACAGGTCGCAATCTTTTTATCCGACGCTCTCATCGCAATCTTTTTACTGCTTATGTCAAAGATCTGCAGACAGGTTCCTTGTTGCCAGATCAGTTTGAAACAGCTGGTGGCTTGGAATGGATCAATGATTCTAAGACCATCATTTATGATACCAAAGACCCTGTCACATTAAGGTCTGATAAAATCTGGCGTCATACCCTGGGCGGAATAAAAGATGAATTGCTCTTCAACGAAATTGACGAAACAGCCTACTGCAGTATATCAAAATCCAAGTCAGATAAATATATTTTCCTCAATCATGGATATACACAAAATGTCGAAACCCATGTCATGTCGGCAGACGAGTCCAAAGGATCATTTGATGTGATAAAACCAAGGACAAAAGACTTTTATTATTCTGTGGATCATTTTGGGGATGAGTTTTATATCTTGACCAATAAGGACGGCGCGAAAAATTTTAAACTCATGAAGACGCCCGTATCGAAGGTAAGTGTCGATCACTGGATAGATGTCATACCTCATGATGAAAATGTACTGATCGAACATTTTGAAATTTTTAAAAACTATCTCGTCGTACAAGAAAGAAAAAATGGGTTGAATCAGATGTTGGTCAGAAATTGGTCTGATGGTGCTGAACACTATATTGATTTTGGAGAACCCACCTATTCGGCTGGTTTTGGAGAAAATCCTGAGTTTGACACCGATGTATTGCGGTATGTCTTCAATTCTTTCAAAACACCTCCTTCCACGATTGATTATAATCTGGCAACTAAAACAAAGGAGATCAAAAAAGTCCAGCCAATACTAAACGGTTTCTCTTCGGATAATTATGAGACAGCGTTTGTATGGGTTGAAGGTCAAGATAAGACCAAAATCCCTATGTCCCTGGTCTACCGCAAGGGATTCAAAAAAGATGGCACAGCACCTTGTTACCTGGTGGGCTATGGATCATATGGATCCACCTATGATCCAGATTTTAATAGCAATTGGATCAGTCTGCTTGATCGGGGATTTGTGTGTGGGATAGCCCATATAAGAGGAGGCATGGAGATGGGCTTTAAGTGGTATGAGCAAGGTAAGATGATGAATAAGATGAACACTTTTACCGATTTTATAGATTGCGGTCAATGGTTGGTGGATCAAAAATTTACTTCAAAAGACAGATTATTTGCGACAGGAAGAAGTGCGGGAGGCTTGCTGATGGGCGCTATCACCAATTTAAGACCAGACTTATTTAAAGGAATTATCACCGGAGTACCTTTTGTAGATGTATTGACGACAATGTCGGATCCTTCCATTCCTTTGACTACCGGAGAATATACCGAATGGGGCAATCCCAATATTAAAGCTGAATATGACTATATGAAAATTTATTCGCCATATGACAATATTGAGACAAAAGAATATCCCAATATCTATGTGTTTACTTCTTTAAATGATTCACAAGTTCAATATTTTGAGCCTGCCAAATATGTCGCCAAGCTTCGAAAATTGAAGACCGACCATAATACTTTGGTGTTAAAAACCAATATGTCAGGCTCACATGGTGGGTCCTCAGGCAGGTTTCAGAGGTTACATGAGCGTGCTGCAGAATATTCCTTTATGTTAGGTCTTCTTGGCATTCAGGATGCTGGAATTAAAAATTGACTTATACCTAGTAGGGCATGATATTAAGCTTTTGGCTTTAGTTTGTCTGCCAATGATTGATTTTCGATCTTTTCAGTGGCAGGTTTGGTCTTTTTATCAGGCATACCGACAAAAAACAAAGCTGCCAGGATAATGGCATGAATCAAAATAGTTACTACCATGGCAGTAGCTCGATCCTTTTTCTCATTTCTATCAGATGGTTTCATATATATTATTTGAGTAAAAAACGTGCCAAAGTAGTGTTCACGGTATTAATGATTGGTTAAATAATTAAAGCGGGAAACAAGCCCACACCTCATTCATAATGTTTTTGAAATCTACAATTTTTTGTTATTCTTCTTGGAAACATCTGTCGAAAATGGAGGTAGTTATGCCTTTAAAACCATGGTTTTCAACTACCTTGACAGGAATTGTCAGCTCAAAACAATTTATTTTCTACTGACACGATGATCGACTATGGCTACAAAAATCAGCATCTACCACAAAACAATATATCACTTTGACCGGGCGGTAAAACTTTATCCTCATATTTTCAGACTAAGGCCTGCAGCACATTCAAGAACTCCAATCGAAACTTATTCCTTCAAGATCACACCTGAAGATCATTTCATCAATTGGCAACAAGATCCTTTTGGTAATTTCCAGGCAAGAGTGGTTTTTCCCGAAAAATCTACCTTCCTTCAGATAGAAGTCGAGCTGATCGCCAGGATGCAGGTCATCAATCCTTTTGACTTTTTTGTCGAAGAATCGGCGGACATGTTTCCATTCATTTACGATGATAGGCAGAAAAAAGAATTAAATCCTTACCTCGAGTTGGAGATGATCGGTCCCACCACCCAAAAATTTATCGAGCGATGCCGGCCAATCTCTCCACTCAAAACTATTGATTTTCTGGTAGATATCAACCGGCAGGTGTACCAGGCACTCAGCTATAATATTCGCATGGAGACCGGAGTGCAATCTTGTGACGAAACTTTGTATAAAGGGAGTGGTTCCTGTCGGGATTTTGCCTGGTTATTGGTGCAAGTACTCCGAAATTATGGATTGGCAGCCCGTTTTGTTTCTGGCTATTTAATCCAATTAACGCCCGATATCAAATCTTTAGATGGTCCTTCTGGTCCTGAAAAAGATTTTACAGACCTTCATGCATGGACAGAAGTATACATTCCTGGGGCTGGTTGGGTTGGATTAGATCCTACTTCTGGTCTTTTTGCCGGCGAAGGACATATCCCATTGAGTTGTAACCCCGATTATGCCAATGCTGCTCCAGTGACCGGCGCAACAGATATCTGCGATGTAAAATTTGAGTTTGAAAATCGGGTCACTCGTATTTATGAAGATCCTCGCGTCACCAAACCATATAACGATGATCAATGGGCCAAAGTCATGTCGGTGGGAGCAGTCGTAGAGCAAGACCTGGTTGACCACGATGTAAGGCTTACTATGGGAGGTGAACCAACATTTGTATCTATAGATGATTTGGAATCTGCTGAGTGGAATACTGAAGCTGATGGCCCACTAAAAAGAAAGCTTGCTTATGATCTGGCCAATCGATTAAAATCCCGATTTGCTCATGGCGGTTTGTTGCATTTTGGCCAAGGAAAATGGTATCCCGGGGAGCTTTTGCCAAGGTGGCAATATGGGCTTTATTGGAGGAAAGATGGATTGCCTATCTGGAATAACGAAGCCCTGGTGGCAAAAGAGGGTCAAACCCCCTATACGTTTCAACATGCTGAAATATTCATCCAGGAATTGACCAGCCAGCTCGATATTGCACCTTCGTTTACACTGCCTGCTTACGAAGATCCTATTTATTGGGCACTTGAAGAAGGTAAACTCCCTCCCGAGGTTGACCCTCTGAAAACGAATCTGAAAGACTCCATTCAAAGGCATACGCTCGCTCAAATATTGGAGAAAGGCTTGAACAATCCAGCAGGATTTATATTACCCTTAAAATGGAGTTTAGAAGAGGCCAAATGGAACTCTTGTGCATGGACTTTCCGGCGAAAAAATTGTTTCCTTATCCCTGGCAATTCTCCTTTAGGTTTAAGGCTACCCCTGGAGTCTCTTCCCAAAACCACAACCAAAACTGCTCAAATCATTTTACCCAGAAGCCCTTTCGAAGAAGTACCTGATCTTGCTCTATCTCTTTTAATCAAAAACAACGTTGCAGCCATCGATGAGCCGGATTTAACTTCCAGTGAAATAGTCGAAACTTTCACCATGGCATTGTGCATCCAGGAAAGACAAGGCATAATATACGTGTTCTTACCACCGGTAGATCATCTTGAACAATATCTTGAACTGATAGCGCATATTGAACACATATCCAGTAGATTATCCATGCCGGTTAGAATCGAAGGCTACACACCTCCTGCTGATAATAGATTGGAGAAATTAATGGTGACTCCAGACCCCGGAGTCATAGAAGTAAATGTGCATCCTACCCAAACCTGGCAACAACTGGTTGATAATACCACCGCCTTATACGAAGAAGCATTTTTGGCAAGACTTGGTACCGAAAAATTTATGGTGGATGGTCGACATACAGGCACAGGTGGAGGCAATCATGTGACATTAGGTGGAATCACTCCTGCCGACAGCCCTTTTTTGCGTAGACCTGACCTGTTGCGAAGTTTGATTACTTACTGGCAGCACCACCCCGCTTTGAGCTATTTATTCGCAGGTCCATTTATAGGTCCTACCAGCCAGGCACCCAGGGTTGATGAAGGCCGTGACGAAAGATTATATGAACTGGAGATCGCTTTTGAGCAGATTCCTGACCATGGACCAGTCCCTTTCTGGTTGGTTGACAGGATTTTTCGAAACTTATTGGTTGATATCACAGGCAATACTCATCGGGCTGAGTTTTGTATTGATAAGCTGTATTCGCCTGATTCCAATACAGGCAGATTGGGTATACTGGAAATGCGTGCATTTGATATGCCCCCGCACAAACAGATGAGCCTGGTGCAAACCTTGATGGTCAGAGCACTGGTGGCCAAATTTTGGAAAAATCCCTATAAGAAAAAACTCATCCGATGGGGTACAGAATTGCACGACAAATTCCTATTGCCGCATTTTGCCTATATCGACATGATTGATGTGGTCAATGATCTTAAAGATGCAGGATACGCTTTTGACATCTCCTGGTTTGACCCTTTTTTCGAATTTAGATTTCCGCATTATGGTAGCATCACCGTGGACGGCATTCATCTGGAAATCCGTCTTGGTATCGAACCCTGGCATGTGCTCGGCGAAGAGCTCTCCAATGCCGGGACTGCCCGATTTGTAGATTCCTCCCTTGAAAGGATCCAGGTCAAAATATCAGGCATGGTGCCTGGCAGACATATATTACTTTGCAATGGATGCCGTACGCCACTTAGAACTACAGGTATCAAAGGCGAGTATGTAGCTGGTGTCCGATACAAAGCCTGGAATCCTCCATCTGCACTTCATCCTAAGATTGGTGTAGATGCCCCGCTGACATTTGACATCCTCGATCTGTGGAATAATAAAATCATAGGAGGTTGCAAATATTTTGTTAGTCATCCGGGAGGACGGAGTTTTGATACCTATCCAATCAACAGTTATGAAGCAGAGTCCAGAAAAATCAGTCGCTTTTGGGAATTTGGGCAGACCCCATCATCCTCTCTGGAACAAACAGCTCCAGTGATTTTTACACCCGGCGTATCGAGATTTGTGGCAGAAAACAAAACCAATCTCAAAGCAGGGACACCCTTAGAGATCATCAATCCAGAGTATCCCAACACCCTGGATCTAAGGCGTTATTGGTTAGCTCATCCTCCTCAATAGTAGGGTCAAAGCAATAAATTAGATTATTTTTGTTTGCATTAAAATAAAAACTAGCAGCTATCCAATTTGCAGAAAAAATATCGACCCGATTGCTCACTGATTATGTAGCCAATCTTTCAACTTATGACGAAGTCATCGATCAAAACGGTGATGTAAAACCATATTGGAAATCGTATTTTGATAAGTTAGACCTCATTGGACTCCAGGAACTTGGCCTTCGAAACCAGGAGATCGTCGAAAAGCTCAAAGAAAACGGCGTCACCTACAATGTATATGATGCTGAAAATGGCATGAACCGACCCTGGAAACTGGATCCAATCCCTTTTCTGGTTCACCAACAGGAATGGCATAAAATTGAAGCAGCCATCATCCAAAGGGCACACTTGCTTGATTTGATTTTAAAGGACATTTATGGACCACAATCATTGGTCAAAAACTCTATTATCCCTCCGGAATTGGTATTTGACAATGCGGGCTATTTGCTGCCTTGTTTTAATAAAAATGCGAAACAATCTCCCAGACTTTCGCTGTATGGTTGTGATATGGCTCGAGGACCTGATCATAATATGTGGTTATTAGACAATCGTACTTCGTCACCTTCAGGCACAGGGTACACTTTGGAAAATAGAACGGTGATTAGTCAGATATTTCCAGATATTCATGCCAATACGTTCAAGCAAAGTCTGGCCCCGTTTTTCAATCAATTACAACACTCCATCAGTAATTTTGAGGGGCCTGCCAGTGAAAATGCTCATACTGTCTTCCTGACTCCTGGTCCTGGCAATGAAACTTATTTTGAGCACGTATATTTGTCTACTTACCTGGGATATACCCTGGTGCAAGGATCAGATCTCCTTGTGCGGGATGGATATGTTTGGCTTAAAACCATTGAAAAACTCTCCCGGGTGGATGTCATCATAAGAAGAGTGGATGATGCCTGGTGTGACCCACTGGAGCTCAGAGAAGACTCGCTGTTGGGTATTCCCGGCTTGCTCCAGGTGGTGAGGTCCGGCAAAGTATCTGTGATCAATCCTATTGGTGCAGGGGTATTGGAAAATCACGGTTTGCTGGCGTTTATGGAAAATGCATGCAAGCACTTCCTTAACGAGCCATTATTGATGAATTCGATAGCGACCTGGTGGTGTGGTCAGGAAAAAGAATTAGACTTCGTCGTTGCCAACCTGCACCGGCTGATTATCAAAAAAGTTAATAGAAAAAAAGGATTTAAATCCATTTACGGTCGTACACTTTCAAAAGATGAGCTTTCAAAATTAGCCTCTATGCTTCGTCAGCATCCAACCGAGTATGTGGCTCAGGAAGAAGTCAGTCTATCCACTACCCCTTCCCTTATTGATGGCAAAATAGTGCCGCGACTGGCTGCTTTGCGTTCGTATGCAGTATTTGATGGTCAGGATTATAAGGTAATGCAAGGAGGACTTACCCGAAGCTCACCGGTGCAAGACAAATTTGTCATCTCCAATCAATTGGGTGGTCTGTCAAAAGATACCTGGGTGGTGACTGACCAGGCATCTTCCGTTTTGGATCACAGTGTGTCGAAGACATCGCTTATCAAAGAACAAATCCACGCGTTACCGAGCAGGACTGCTGAAAATTTGTTTTGGGTTGGTAGATTGTATGAACGTACGTTAGCTTTTACCAATTTTCTACGGATAGTCATAGATCGGCTTAATAATGCAAATTATCAATCAGAGCATCAATCAGAATATATCACCCTTATTTTAAAAGCAGTTACTCACCTGTCCAATACTTACCCGGGTTTTACAGATGAAGATTCAGAGATACAACTCCAACCTTTTAATGAAATTTTTTCATTGATCACCGATCAGCGAAGATCCGGCTCTGTTAGTTATGATTTGAGGTCGTTGATCGAAACCATCCATGTGGTGAGTGATAAATGGAATAACGATTCCAGCAGGATCATTGCTTTGCTGAGAGATACGCTTCAGTATCTTCTGAGAGCAAACCCTGCCAATATGAATAAATTGACTCACAGTCTTGAAAAACTAAATATTCGATTACTGGCTTTTTATGGCAATATATCATCCACTTTTTTGAGAGATCATGGTTTTTATTTGCTGGAGACAGGAATTTACATCGAAAGGATCCAGGGCTTGATATCTGTCATCAGATCTTCATTTAGCTTCAAACAATCAGATGCCGCTGAGCATGAATTAGTAGAAGTGGTCTTAGAAAATCATCATCTTATAGCCCACTATCGAAATCTCTATAAATCCCATCTCAGTCTTTCTACGAGCCTCAGAATGATATTGCTCGATAGTCACTTGCCATTCACCCTTTCTTATCAATTGGACATGTTAGCTGATTGCCTCTCCAAGCTGCCTAAAAACAAAGATGAATACGGGCTCAGTAAGGCGGAGAAAAATGTACTCGAAGCCAATACCTTGATCAAATTATCTGACATTGACTTATTGATCCAATACGAAGAGATCTCTGAGTACAGGCCAGCCCTGGATAAATTGCTCTCAAAAGTTTATAGTCTTATATCTGCTGTTACAAATCAACTGACTAGTCAGTATTTTAATCATTCTACTTTTCACCATACTTCCATGGAGTCGGAGGATATCTCAGAGACAGATGCGATATAAATTAAAACACCTTACTACTTACACTTATGATCACCCCGTAGACAATTACCATGGTGTGTTTTGCCTTCAGCCCCTCAATTTAAAAAATCAAATCTGCCATTCTTTTCAATTGCTCGTCAATCCTATTCCCAACTCGATTACATCCAGGTCGGATTATTTTGGAAACACTAAACATTATTTTTCATTGCATGAAGCGCATAAAAAACTGGAAGTGACCTCTATTAGTGAGGTGGAGGTCATCTCTATGCCCCCCTTGTTGATCAATTCCATTTCCTATCTTGATGCCAAAGGTTTGTTCCAGCAGGATACTGCATTAAGAATAGAATTGCTCCAATTTATGCTTCCTTCAAGATTCACCCAATGGAACGAAGATGTTATCGCATTTGCCCATTCCTGCTTTCCCACTGATGTTACATTGTATGAAGGCGCCAGAAGCTTGTGCCAGAAAATTTTCACTGAATTTGAGTTTAAATCCGGATTCTCCACGATAAATACACCGATAGAGACTATTCTCCGGGAGAAAAAAGGTGTTTGCCAGGACTTTACTCATCTGGCTATAGCATGTCTCAGGAGCTTGGGGCTGGCTGCCAAATACGTGAGCGGGTATCTCGAAACCAAACCGCCTCCAGGCAAAGAAAAACTCCAGGGTACTGATGCTTCTCATGCCTGGCTGGCAGTCTATATCCCGGATATGGGATGGATAGAATTTGATCCAACCAATAATTTGATTCCGACTGACCGACATATCAGGACCGGCTTTGGCAGGGATTATAGTGACATCGCTCCTGTAAAAGGCATTTATTTTGGTGCAGGTGACCAAAAAATAAAAGTGGAAGTAGATGTCCTACCCTTGTAATTACGGTTTGTCCACCATTTACATCACTCCTGCCTTTTTGTTATTTCCAATATTCGTATATTATAAATAAAAATATTTCACTAGCGAAACTAATTTCAACAAATCTTCTATATTTGTGCCCGTGATGAAACAGTCTTATTTTGGTTTTTATTTTAGCTACTATTTTATACATAGTAGGATGACCAAAGTTTGATCTGATACCATCAAAAGAAATAAACTGAAGGGAGTCCTTGAAAAATCGAGGCTCCCTTCATTTTTTTTATGCATTGACTAATACTTTATGAGTAAAGAAAATACGGATACGAAGAAACCTCAGCCCTCTCCACTCAACGGCGTGCTGAGAGTTGCTATACAGGGATATAAAGGTGCTTTTCATGACATCGCTGTGCGAAAATACTTTGGAGACCATGACATCGAAGTGATGGAAATAGACACCTTTGACAAAGTCGTCGACATGGTCAAGCATCGTGAGGTACATTTTGGTGCCATGGCGATTGAAAATACAATATATGGCATGTTGATGCCCAATTTTAATCTACTCAATAGGTCCAATATATTTATAGATGGAGAAGTCTACCTGCGCATCAAACAAAACCTGATAGGCTGGCCTGGAACACGTGTAGAAGATTTAAAAGAAGTCTATTCCCATCCCATTGCTATCGAACAATGCAGAGCGTATTTCAAAGCCTATCCTCATATCAAACTTATCGAAAGTGTCGATACAGCCTTAAGTGTCCGTGAAGTGAAAGAAAAAAGAATCAAAACCAAAGGGGCTATAGGAAGCTCACTTGCAGCAGATTTGTATGGCCTCGATATTTTGGCCCCAGCTATAGAAACCAACAAGAAAAACTTTACCCGTTTTTTAATCCTCGAGAAAAAATCTAAAGCTGCTCCTGAGCCTGGTTCTAACAAAGCATCCATCATTCTGACAGTACTGGATCAGGTCGGTAGCCTTCACAAAGTCCTGTCCGAACTGGCGATTCGCAAAGCTAATCTCACTAAAATCCAATCTATCCCCATCTTAGGCAAACCTTTTGAGTATGCTTTTTGGATAGACCTGGTAGGGGAAGATCAAAAGCATCTCAACGAAGCCATAGACAGTGTAAGATCCTTGTCCCACGAAGTTAAAATCTTAGGCCTATACCCAAAAGGAAAACACTATGATCATTGAACCTTCTCATAGAATAGCTACCGTCGAAGAATACTATTTTTCGACCAAACTCAAGCAGATCGCGCAGATGCGCGCGCAAGGGGCTGAGATTATAAACCTGGGTATAGGGTCTCCGGATCTTCCACCACACCCTGAGGTGATCGAGACTTTGAATACCTGGGCTCATAAGCCCGATGCTCATGGCTATCAGAGTTATCAAGGCAGACCTGAGTTACGCAAAGCCATGGCCGATTTTTACAAAAAATATTTCCATACTGAGCTAAATCCAGACTCGGAGATACTACCTCTGATTGGATCCAAAGAAGGTATCATGCACATCTGCATGGCGTTTCTCAATCCTGGCGATAAAGTATTGGTGCCTGACCCTGGTTATCCGACTTATAGTGCCGCCATCAAACTGGCAGGTGCCACACCTATATATTACGATCTGTCACCTGACAAAGAATGGCGATTAGATCTGGATGACCTGGCCCATGTACAACCCGGTGAATACAAAATGATGTGGATCAATTATCCACATATGCCTACGGGCCAATCTGCAGATAAACCTTTTCTCGAAAAATTATTGGCCTGGGCCAGACAAAAAAATATCATTCTGTGTAATGACAATCCATACAGTTTTGTACTCAATGAGGACTATATCTCCCTCTTATCGATCGAAGGCGCCAAAGACCAGGCCATAGAACTCAACTCAATGAGTAAGGCCCAGAATATGGCTGGGTGGAGAGTTGGCATGGTCGCTACCAATAAGACCTGGATCGACTACATCCTGCGGTTTAAAAGCAATATGGATAGTGGCATGTTTTTACCTATGCAGATGGCTGCCGTCAAAGCTTTACAATTGGGTGATGATTGGTATCAACAGCTCAATCTGATCTATTATGAGCGTAAACGGCATGCCTGTCGCATTTTGGACTTTCTTGGTTGTACTTACCAGGCAGATCAAAAAGGTATGTTTCTATGGGCTAAGGTTCCTGATAATATCAAAGATGGTTATGAACTGAGTGATCGTATCCTCGCGGACCACCACGTATTTATTACTCCCGGTGGCATCTTTGGTAAAAATGGATTACACTACGTGAGAATATCTTTATGTACTACGACGGACATTTTTGACCAGGCTTATAATAGAATTGAATCACAACACAAACAATCGTAATAAAAAGTATGAAGACGATGACCGTGATCGGAGTAGGACATATAGGCGGCTCTTTTGCATTGGCTTCCAAAAAAACAGGACTCATCGGAACGGTGATTGGTGTAGATCTCAATGCCAGTCACCTCGATCAGGCACTTCAATTAAAAATTATTGATCAGGCTATGCCGATGGCTGAGGCTATAAATGTATCAGATCTGATCGTAGTAGCTGTGCCGGTTAATGTCATTCAGCATTTATTGCCCCAGGTATTGGACCTGGTGACACATCAAACCGTTATTGATGTTGGTTCGACTAAAGAAGCAATCTTAAAAACCATCGAGCATCATCCTAATAGAAAAAACTTCATAGCTACCCACCCGATGGCCGGTACAGAATTTTCAGGTCCCGAAGCAGCCGAAGCTGATTTGTTTTTTGGAAAAACCTGTGTACTTATAGATATTAAAGACAGTGATCCGGCCAAAGTAAGCCAACTGGAGTCTTTACTTACTGCGATAGGTGTCAAACTCGTGTATCTCGATGCCAAGTCACACGATGTACATGTAGCCTATGTATCGCATATATCCCATATCAGTTCTTTTGCCTTGGCACTGACTGTTTTGGCCAAAGAGAAAGACGAAAATGCCATATTTGAATTAGCCAGTGGTGGTTTTAGCTCCACCGTGAGGCTGGCAAAAAGTAATCCTGATATGTGGATCCCCATCTTTGAGCAAAATAAAGACAATGTCCTGGATGTACTCGACGAACACATTAATACCCTCTCCAGATTCAGAAGTCTATTGATCAAAAAGGATTTTAAAACCTTCAGATCCCTAATAGAAGAAGCCAATCAGATCAAAAAAATATTAAAAAATTGAAATAACTATCATCTCATTAATTTTACATTCAAATTATGGAAACAGCAACATTATCCACACGGCCATTCGTAGAATCCGGATTTAAAAGGCCATACCTCATCGCAGGACCTTGCAGTGCTGAGACAGAGGAGCAAGTATTGGCCACAGCGGCCCAAATTCATGCTCAGGGGATCATACCCGACCTATTCAGAGCAGGTATTTGGAAACCACGTACCAGACCTGGAAGTTTTGAAGGCATTGGCCGTCCGGGTCTTTCCTGGCTCAAAAAAGTCAAAGAAGAATATGGCTGGAAGACTGCCACAGAAGTAGCCAATACGCAGCATGTGTTTGATGCCCTCAAAGCAGGAGTCGATGTACTGTGGGTAGGTGCTCGTACCACTGTCAATCCTTTTTCAGTTCAGGAGATTGCTGATGCCCTGGTGGGAGTAGATATCCCTGTCCTGATTAAAAATCCGATCAACCCTGATATGTCCTTATGGATCGGAGCTTTGGAACGCCTGAAAAAAGCAGGAATCACCCGGTTAGGTGTCATCCATCGAGGGTTTTCAGCTTTTGGCAAATCGATCTATCGAAACACTCCGCGCTGGGAGATCCCTATAGAATTGATCAGGCAATATCCTGACCTTTTCATTATCTGTGATGCCAGCCATATCTGTGGCAACAGACCGGGTCTGTGGGAAGTAGCTCAAAAAGCGCTCGACCTCAATTATGATGGGCTGATGATAGAGACCCATTGCAATCCTGATGCTGCCTGGAGTGATGCTGCCCAACAAGTCACTGGCGAAGGCCTCAAAAACATTCTGGGTCGACTAGTAGTGCGCGACGAACAATCTACCGATCCAAAGTTTTTGGACAATATCGAAGATATCCGTCATCAGATAGATGTGGTCGATGCAGAATTGCTCAATATGCTTGGCGAAAGAATGAAACTGGCTGACAAAATCGGTATGTTTAAAAAACTTAATAATATCAGTATTCTTCAATCTGGCCGATGGAATGAAATCATCGAAAAGACCCAGGACCAAGGAAAAAAATTAGGCCTTGGCGAAGAGTTCATCAGCAAAATCCTTAGTGCTATTCACGAAGAGTCGATAGACCATCAGGAGAGAGTGATGAATGAGTCATAGTGGTATTCAGCGACTCGCTTTTTAATATCCACTCCACATAATTAGAAGCACGGAAGTATTCATAATAAATTTTCCGTGCTTTTATATTTAATCAAAGTTTTGAAACGACTTTCCCCATCAGCCCCTTAATTGTCGACGCCATTCTGAAAGGACAATTGCCGTCGCATTGGCCGCATTGAGCGACTCTATATTTGTTGAATATGCAGGTATTTTGATACTACTGGTGATCAGGGCTCTGATTGGAGCTGAAATGCCCTGCCCTTCATTGCCAATGACCAGGACACCATGAGCGGGCAGCTTAACCGTATATAATGAGGTGCCACTCAAATCAGCCCCAATGATTGGAATGCCAGGTATCAAGTTTGGCATTGAAAGTTCGCCATACCAGGTATGGACCCGGATAAAGCTTCCCATGGAGGACTGAATGACTTTTGGATGGTAGATATCGGCACATCCTTCACTGATGCCTATTGACTTGACATTAAACCATTCTGCAGTACGGAGGATAGTGCCCATATTGCCTGGGTCTTGTATCTGGTCGAGGTATAGATGAATTCCTGAATGAAGCAAACTGGGATCTGGTGATGGTTTAGCCGAAATATGACCTATGAGTATGATATCCGGGATAGATTCCAGGTTAGAAATCTGCTCAAAATCTTTTGTTCCTATCAGGACTAACTTATCTTTTACCTTTGTAAGTAAATTAATATGTTCGTTTAAAATTTCCTCGGACACATAGATCGTATAGATTTTGTCAAAACCTGCCTTCAACATGTCCAGTACCGTTTTTCTTCCTTCAGCTATAAAAAAATTGTATTTGTTTCGATACTTTTTAAGGCTGAGCGAACGTATTAATTTTGCATTACTTTGGGAAATCATTAAAGGTAAAAATAACTATATCAAACAGATAAACCAATATATACTACTTGCTGCCATCCTCTTGTTTCTCGTACTTTCATCAGGCTGTGCTATCAATAAATTTATACCGGATGATAAAGTCTTATTGATCAATAACCAGGTCAAGCTCAAAAAATCAGAGCTCACCCGGCGCCAGCTTGATCGAGACCGGATTAAATATGTGGTACCCAAACCCAGATATGGTCTCGGCAAAGGGTATTTAAATGTTTATTTTAAACACTCCGATCCGCAGGATACCTCTTGGTGGGATCGATTTGTACTCAAAAAACTTTCCGAAAAACCGATGTGGTATACTCCCGAAGGGGCTGAGCAAACCAAAGAAGATCTGATAAAACATCTCAATGCTTCGGGTTATTACCAAGGGGAAGTAACCTACAAAGTAAAGCAAAATGACAAAAAAGCTAGTGTCGTTTATACAGTAGCTCCTGGTGTACCACTGAGGATTAGCAGTATTGAATATATTTCAGACAATGCCATCATACAACATATCCTTGATTCTATCCAATCTGAACTCAGTTTGGCCATAGGTAATGCCCTTGACGAGCAGGTGCTTATCCCCGATCAGGCAAAAATCATTCAGGCCCTTCAAGACGCAGGTTATTACCAAATCAGCAAATCCAGTTTTGACTACTATTATTCCGACTCGACTCATCAATCTATCGACCTTAAATGCACTGTGTCACCTTTAGAAGGACAGAACGATTTTAAACAATACCATATCTCACAGATCAATGTATATTCATATGATCGTCTGACCGATCCAGCCGCCCAATTTGATACGGTGATAAATAATATTCACTATGCTTCTGGCAGCAGAAACCCCATACTGAAGCCTGCTATTTTTGAGAAATACATAGATATCCGGCAAGGAGAATTATTTAATCTCAGCGCATTGCAACGTACCCGCAACACTTTTCAGAATCTCGGTATATATAGAAGTGTCAGCATTATTCCTGAAGTGACTGCCTCAGACAGCCTGGCGATCAATCTATACATGCCGGCTGTCAAAAAAAAATACGTGCAGGTCGATCTGGAGACCAGCTATGTCACTAACAAAACCCAAGTGGGGGGTAACAAGCTCCTGGATCTCAGACTGGCATTGCAATATAGACATAGAAACCTCTTCAAAGGTGGAGAGCAATTTACAGCCTCTGTGATTCCTAATATTGGATTCCAGTTGGTCGAAGGGCAACTGCTGATACCAAGAGGACTCAATACACAGCTGAGCCTGGCTTTGCCTCGTTTTTTGGAAATTGGGTTTGTAAGGATGGCACGACAAGCCAGATTAATCTCAGATAAATTATATTCAGATATAAAAAATGGTTCTCGTACACGCATCAATGTCGCTAATGTCTATGACTTGTTTTTTAATTCATTTGAGGGGATTACTGAACCTTCTGTCCAGCGGGAATCCAAGATTAGTTTTGGTTATGAATTTACCAAAGACAACAGGATATTTTACCGCTTTAATCCTGTAGGCTTTGATTATCTCAATTATGATCTGTCAGCAGGATTTCTTAAGGTAGCCCCTGAATTTCTCAAAAAAAGTTTTGAAGACAGGCTCCTCGCAGGATTGGTGCTCAAAGAGATCACCATGGACATTAATAATCAGTATGCCAATCAAAATTTTTCAAGAGTATTACTCAGTTTTGAGTCCTCCGGCATAGAGACCGGATTGGTCAGTATATTTACTAAAAATCCAGTGTTACCCAAAGTCTCCAGGTTTGGTAGATTGGACATCGATGGCCGATTTACTTGGAGATTGTCTGGCACAGATCAATTTGGCTTTCGTCTTGCCACGGGTATAGCCCTACCCTTTGGATCCTCAGACAACAGTATACCTTTTATCAGGCAGTTTTATGTTGGTGGCCCCAACAGTATCCGGGGCTGGGCTATTCGGGAAATTGGTCCAGGTATCGTCAAAAATGATATCCAAAATAATCGTTTTAGTTTTTACCAAACCGGCAATTTTAAGCTCGAATTCGGTTCTGAGTATAGATTTGATATCTTTTCCGTTTTAAAAGGGGCATTTTTATTTGATGGAGGCAATGTTTGGTTATTGAAAAAAGATCCTTTGCTCGAAGGTGGTGAGCTGTCATCCAAATTTCTTTCTCAAGTGTATCTGAGTTCAGGAGCCGGTATTCGTTTGGATTTTGGTTATTTTTTGATCCGGTTTGATGCTGGTTTAAAATTGCGCACGCCTTACCTTCAGGAAAATGGCACCCACACCCCTACTTTCAGAAAACTCAACGACCTGCAGTTTAATCTTTCTTTGGGCTTGCCTTTCTAATCTTCTAAACAGATTATTAAACTCAACCTTAGGCGACTAAGTACATATATTGATAGGTATTTTTATGGATGTAACTACACTATCGCTATGGTAAAAATCACATCCTATTCTTCAACCCATAAACCGAACAAATCGGACACTTCTCCTGCACATGCCCACGGGCCGGGCAATATTTTCTTCCAAACAAGATGATTTGAAGATGGCACTTGATCCAACGGGATTGCGGAATCAATTTTTTCAAATCTTCTTCAGTACGTTTTACGCTGGAGCCATCACTGAGACCCCATCGGTACGCCAACCGATGGATATGAGTATCTACAGGAAACGCAGGAATATTAAATGCCTGACACATCACGACTGAAGCAGTCTTATGACCCACACCTGGCAGAGTTTCGAGTGCTGCCAAATCAGCGGGCACCTCACCATTGAATTTTTCCAGGAGTATTTTAGAAGTAGCATAAATTGCTTTTGATTTGGCTGGCCCCAGTCCACAGGGCTTGATTATTTTTTCGATTTGGCCCGGGGTAAGTTTAGCCATATCCTTCGGATTGTCAGCCAGAGCAAATAATTGTGGCGTCACCTGGTTTACCCTGAGATCGGTGCACTGCGCAGAGAGCAGCACCGCTATCATCAAGGTGTAGGGATCTTTGTGCTGCAAAGGCACTTCCACTTTGGGAAACAAATCTTCCAGGATATCCAATATCCGAACCGCTTTTTCTTTTCGGGTCATAGCCTTTGAAGAAATTGTAGGGTATCAACCTGATCCGCATAATCCTCCAGGGAAGGGCATTGTGCCTGACCCGGTGACAAAATCGGCACACCAGGCAGGGGCTCATGACACACCATCACCTGGATCTTATCTTTGTTGCTCTCATACCTGGTGATCACTTCTGACAGGTCCTTATAATAGGTATAGTGGATCACAGCCAGTCGGGATACTATCTCCTCACTTTCTACAAACAAAATAGCATCATTGACTAAAAAAGGTACTTTATTCATCATGTAGATCGCCATATTGTAATCGTAATTATTGGAGTATGCTCGATTATCCCTGGCAGCGGCATATTGGTCCCATGATTTACATAGTCTGGTGATGTCATATCCCTCCGGCACCATTAAGGAGGACACATTTCTACACCCAAGACCATAATACTGAAATACATCTTGCCCCAGCATCAGAAGGTCATAGTCAGATTCTCTGCCAGTAATCACTGCCACCCCTACCCTGTTATTCCTAATGATATGAGGATGATGTGCAAAATAATAGTGAAAATAACGGGCAGAATTATCACTGCCGGTAGCGATCAGTGCATCTATATCATTCAACTTTTCTACCAGTTCAAAAAAAGGTCCGGTGCGAACATCTATTTGACTTAGAAGCCCAATCACATAAGGCCAGAGGAGGCTGTCTTTATGAGAAAGCTTGATTTTACTGTAATGTCCGGCCATGAACACGGACAAGACATCATGAAATCCTACCAAAGGCAAGTTGCCAGCCATGATGATACCGATCCTTTTGGGCTGTCCATCTTTTAAATGATAGGGCTGTATCCATGAGGAAAGCAAGTCTTCTGTGAGAAAACCTTCAACTATATTTTGAACGGCGAATAGGACTTGCTCCTGGTCAAACCATATATTTTCATTCTTGACTTTTTGTAACAGATCCAGCTGTAATGGAAGATCTGTGATTAATTTTTGTCCCAGTTGGGCACATGCCCTTATCCGATCAGTTAAATTCATGTTTTTAATAGTTTCTGATGTTCGACATAATGACGCCATTTCTGTACTACCTCCTCCATTTCTGCTGGTAGAGGAGAATCAAATGATAGCGCTTTGCCTGTAGTCGGATGCACAAATCCAAGGGTCCTGGCATGCAGTGCATGTCTTGGGAAACCGGCAAACACATTGTCCACAAATTGTTTATACTTTGAGTAGACGGTGCCTTTTACTATTCTATTGCCCCCATATCTTTCGTCATTAAAAACAGGATGACCCAGTGACTGCATATGTACCCTGATCTGATGCGTACGACCTGTCTCCAACTTACATTTTATCAGCGAGACATAATACATACGCTCCATCAACTCCCAATGAGTCACCGCATGTTTTCCCGCATCCCGTTCAGGAAAGGTTGTATACAACTGACGGTGGCGGGGATGTCTGCCAATAGGTAGGTCTACCGATCCTGCATCGTCTTCTGGCGATCCCCATACCAGGGCTACATATTCTCTCGATGTAGTATGATCATAAAACTGCCGGGCCAAATGCGACAAGGCATATTCATTTTTAGCTATAACCAATAATCCTGAAGTCTCTTTATCTATTCGATGCACCAGACCCAATCTTTCAAAATTCGGACTCGATTTTGTGCTGCTATCGGGGCTAAAATCAAGATAAAATGAAAGTGCATTTAATAAAGTGCCTCGTGGATTGCCTATGGCCGGATGCACGACCATACCTGAAGGTTTGTTGACCACGAGCAAGTCTTCGTCTTCATAGATGATATCCAATGGAATATCTTCGGCGACGATATCATAGTTTTCATGATGAGGCAATATTACTTTGATTGCATTCAGTGGCATGACTTTATAATTGGGCTTGACAGCTTTGCCATCTACGGTGATGGACCCAGCTCTAAGACCATTTTGAATTCTGGTCCTGGACACATTTTTAATTTTTTCAGTAAGAAAACTGTCAATCCGCACCGGCGATTGTTTTTTATCAATAGTGATGATGAGTTCTTCTTGTAAGTCATCATTTTCAAGGGTGGGAGCTTCTTCTGTAGGATCGATGGACATGGATAGCAAAGTTAGACATTTATGATTAGCTCAGGCTACCTCTTGGTCCCAATTCGATGATTTCCAGATCTATCAGTTTATGGTCTTTGATTTCAAACCTCGTAGCTGTGCGTACAGCGTGAAATCCTTCGTGCCCACAGGCTCCAGGATTGATGTGCAGGTGGTTGTAGATAGGATCTTTGATGATCTTGAGGATATGCGAATGCCCACAAATAAACAGATCTACCGGGTTGGCCAAAAATTGTTTTTTTACCCTGGCCGCGTACTTGCCCGGATATCCTGCTATATGAGTCATATATACTTTGAAAGCTCCGATATTCCAGTATAGATCCAGTGGAAACTGTCGTTGGATCTCTTGGGAATCTATGTTTCCAAACACTCCTCGCAGCGGCTTGAATGCCTTAAGTTGATCGATAACTTCCTGGGATCCAAAATCTCCCCCATGCCATATCTCGTCCCTGTCTTCAAATAATTCCAATAAGGATGGATCCAAAAAAGAATGGGTATCTGATAGAAGGCCAATTTTCATAGGTATTCATTTTGGGCATAAAGAAATAAAAATATTTTGGTTTAGAATAGTCATAAGAGGATACCTTGTTTTGACTGACACTTGGACGGCTCAAGGTTGGTTTTCACCGTATTCCACCTCATTCAATCGAATCAAGTCTGCATACACACCTCCTTGTGTCTGTAAAGTTTCGTGTGTTCCTTCCTCTACTACTCGACCGTCCTTAAGGACAAATATATGGTCTGAGTTAACGATTGTATACAGTTTATGCGAAATAGTGATCACCGTTCGGTCCATCTTCAGCTTATCGAGCGCCTTGCAGACCTTCATTTCAGATTCTATATCCAGAGATGCAGTTGGTTCGTCCAAAAGTAGTATAGGCGTGTTGCGCAAGATCGCCCTGGCTATTCCTATTCTTCGTCGCTCACCACCTGACAAGGTAATACCTCTTTCGCCAACAAAGGTTTGGTAACCTCGAGGTAAACTTGAAATGAATTCATGCAACTGAGCGATTTTAGACGCTTCTACGATTTCATATTCTGTCGCATCCGGTTTGCCATAAGCTATATTGTCCCGAATAGTACCATAAAAAATCAAGGTCTCCTGCAACACCAGTGAGATGTGACTCCGTAACCCATGCAGGGTGTAATCGGTAATATCCCTGTCATCGATGTTGATTCGACCGGAGGTAGCTTCGTATAATCTTGGGATAAGATGGATCAGAGTGGACTTGCCACTGCCGGTAGGGCCGCAGATGCCGATCTTCTGACCTGGGTGAATATGGAGGTTGATATCCTTTAAAACAGGCTTGTCCTGATTATAAGAAAAATATACGTGATGAAATTCGATATCACCAGTAAGAGTAGCTGGGTTTATAGCATTAGGCTTTTCGGGAATTATCATATCCGCATCCAGGATCTGTTGTATTCGCTCTAAAGCCACTATCGCTTGAGCGATATTTACAGTCATTTTTGCCAGGTCTTTAACAGGATTAAAAAATTTATTGAGATAGGCTAAAAACACGGTCAGGGCACCTATGCTCATTACATCCGAGATGACAAGGGTGGCTCCTCTCCAAAGAACAAAAGCAGTGCACACGGACACGGCTAAGGTGAAGACCGGAGAGATAACTGATTTTAGCTTTCTGGCTTTAAGAGCAGCCTGCAATGTGTCTAAACTAATTTGCTGGAGTTTATTTTCTTCTAATTCTTCCCTTCCGAAAGCATTTACTGCTTTCATCGATTCCAATCCCTCTTGAATGATCGTTAACATCTCTGCCTGATCTGCGCGTACTTCATGAGTCACTGTCTTCACTACACTTTTGAATCGAATGACAAATATCAACAGAAAGGGGGCCACACTCATTGCTATCAATGCAAAATCCCATTTAAGATAAAACATCAATGAGAACATGCCCACAATACTCAGTGCGTCGATCAATATGGTCACCAATGTAGAAGAAATAAAAACCTGGAACGTGTTCACATCTTCCATAATCGTACTTACCAATTTTCCTATCTGGTGGGTATCGTAAAAAGCCAGGGATAACCGATGCAGATGATGGTATATCTTGCGTCGAAGATCACTGGCAATATTTTGTGCCACCCTCTCTGTAAAATAATTATCCAGGTAGGCAGCCAATCCATCGAGAACGGTCAACATAACCAAGGCTATACCAGACAGGAGAGCGAGTGATAGGGCCGTTGATCCGAGGGATATATTCTGAGCCCATGTCAACCATTCGGGCAAAGCCCGGCCTCCGATGACATTATCGATGATGATCTTTAAAGGCCAGGGGGCTGCTAAACCCATCACCGTTTCTGTCAGCATCGCTGCTACAATCACCAACATCCACAAATAATAAGGTTTTAATAATTGGAGTATCAGCCGGGCCAGCTTATCAAAATCACCCGGTTTATATCGGCTGGAATGTGAATTCATATTTATGCCCATAATCACCTGAACTTAATACCTCAAGCTGATAGCTGATTTTTAGGATAAGTATCAGATGATGTAATACTTCATTAACCCTGCATCCGGTCGTTAAGTGCTATTTGAACAGGTGGATTTGCAAAATGAGATTATTTTAGAATGGTTCTATGTAATTTTATCCTTTTGTGAGCTCCCGGGTTTAATATCTAATGGCTAAATCGACATTTCACAACGCACAGATCGGCAAGAGATTGCTAAAACTCAGCAATCTTGAAAAAAGTATTTACAAAAAAGAAGGTATTCTCAAAGCAGAGGTTATTCAATATTATCTGCAAATTGCGCCAACCATTCTAAAATATATCAAAGGACGCCCACTGAGCCTCATCAGATATCCTGATGGTATAGAAGGAGAAGTATTTTATCAAAAAAACAAACCAGACTGGACGCCTGAATGGATAGATAGCGTGCCCTTGGGAAAAGAAGAAACCAAACATTATATCATCGCTGATGAAGAAGCTACACTGGTGTGGATCGCCAACCTGGCTGGATTAGAATTGCACATCGCCAATTGCCGTCGACCCAATTTCACCAAACCGGATGTGCTGGTTTTTGACCTCGATCCGCCCGAAGAAGGATGGTGGGATCAAACCAAGACTATAGCCCTATCCTTAAAAGAGTTTTTGGAACTCCTGGGATATACACCTTTCGTGAAAACGAGTGGCAACAAAGGATTGCATCTATTTGTGCCTATCGATCCCTCCCATGAATATGAAATCGTCATCGAAATTTTAAAAAAAATCGTAGAAGAATTTGTGGCCGCTCATAAAGACACCTGTACACTCAATATCCGCAAAAACCAAAGAACGGAAAAAATATTTATCGATATCCAACGCAATCATGCTTCGCAGACGATCATTGCACCCTATTCCCTTCGAGGCAAACCAACAGCTCCAGTATCCATGCCTTTTGAGTGGAAATCTTTAGCGGAAATAGAAAGTGGTAAACAATTTAATATTCACAATGTCGTAGACCTGGTAAAACAACAAGGTGACGCCTGGGATGGATTTTATAGCAAAGCAACCGAGCTCCATCCTTTTCGCAAGCTGACCCCTAAAAAGACTATTCCAGCCAATCCTGAAGGAATCAAACATAAAAGTCCAGAGCAATTAGCTTCCTACCAGGAGAAAAGAGATTTCGAAGTAAGTCCTGAGCCTAAAGGAGAATTGCCAAATGAGTACAACACGCCTAACGCCTTCGTGATCCATCGACATCATGCATCACGACTTCATTATGATCTTCGCTTGCAAATAGATGGAGTATTGCGATGCTGGGCCGTACCACGTGGAATGCCGGATCAACCAGGTATCAAAAGAATGGCAGTCGAAACCGAACCACATCCCATCCAATACCTACATTTTGAAGGGGTCATACCGAAAGGTGAATATGGCGGAGGCCCCATGTGGATATTTGCCCAGGGTCGTTTTGAAATCACCAAACCCAAAAAAGATGGCTTTTATTTTAGATTGTATAGTGCAGAATTGGAGGGTGAATTCAGAATGCACAATACCAAAGGCAAAGAATGGTTGCTGGAGCGTGTAGATCGTAGCCAATGGGATAGAAAGACACTTATAGAACCAATGCTCGCTACTGCTGCCAGTGAAATACCGGCCTCTTCAGACCAATATCTTTATGAGGTCAAATGGGATGGCATCAGGGTGATTTTGTACATTGACGAAGAAGGAATCAAAATTTTGTCCAGGTCCGGCAGAGACATCACTGCTCAATTTCCAGAGATGGTCAAAGCCAGGGATAATCTCAATGTCACGGTGGCAATCTTAGATGCGGAGATAGTATGTCTTGATGCCAAAGGAATACCTGTGTTTAAAGATGTGATCTCAAGAATGCATGCTGGAAGCTTTGCCATCGATACCGTCAGGAAATCTAAGCCTGCCTTTTGTTACATTTTTGATATTATGTACCTGGATGGCAGGCATTTGCTCAGAGAACCATTGATGAGGCGGCAAGAATGGATAAAAGATATCATCAAGTCCAAAAATGTCTTTAGATCAAGCGATGTTTTTACAGACGGCCCTAAATTGTGGAAGGCGGCAGAACAATTGAAATTAGAAGGCGTGATGGCAAAAAGAAAAGACAGTATTTATACACCCGGCAAGAGAAGTTCTGATTGGCTAAAAATAAAATTCAGAACCACCATGGAATGCCTTATAGTGGGGTATACCTACGGTAAAGGTGATCGTGAAAAACATTTTGGCTCGCTGCAACTTGTATCAAAGGGGGAAGATGGCACTTACACTTATCGAGGGAGGGTTGGGTCCGGATTCGACGAAGCCATGCTCCTGGAGATCAGAAAAAATGTATTAGACCCTATTGTAACCAGCTCCAAACAGGTAGAAATACAAATGGAAGAAGAAAAAAATACTGTTTGGTTAAAGCCAGAGCGCCACTGCGAGATACAATACGCTTCCATTACACCAAATGAGACACTTCGTGAACCTGTGTTTGTGCAGTTCAGGCCAGACCTGGATTAAAATCAGGCCACCTTGGAACGATATTTGTATACTTCCCTCTTTGATCAGCAAAATTTTAAGCTTATGAGATCAGTTTGGAAAGGTCATATCAGGTTTTCATTGGTGACTATACCGATAAGATTATACAATGCAATCGAAACCTCTCAATCAGTGAGCTTCAGGCAGTTGCACAAAAAAGATATGAGCCCAATCGGCTATGATAAGAAATGTAAATCTTGTGGTGAGAGTGTAAAATCAGAAGATATCGTCAAAGGATACGAGTATGCTCCGGATCAATATGTCCTGATGGAGTCTGCAGATCTGGAAAAAATCAGGCTTAAAAGCACAAAAATCATTGATATTGAAGCCTTTGTGGATAAATCTGAAGTCCATCCTGCATTATTTGATACTCCCTATTTTGCAGGTCCTGATGGAGAGGTGGCCACTAAAGCATATGCCCTGCTGAAATCTTGTCTCGACCAGTCTAACAGATTGGCAGTAGGCAGAGTCGTACTAAGGGAAAAAGAAGAAGTGGTACTGATTGCGCCCAGCGGTCCTGGACTGATGATGTATATGCTACGATATCCCAATGAATTGCGAAATATCGAATCTGTCCCTCAGTTGGAAGGAAATGCCCAGATTGACGAAGCTCAGCTAAAATTGGCCAATGTGCTGGTAGAGACCATGTCTAAGTCATTTGGCGACCTGGAGTTGAAAGATCGTTACTTCGAATCGTTGATGGAGATCATTCAGGCCAAGATAGCCGGCAAAGAAATCGTCTCAGTCAAAGAAGAAGAAACCCCAATCGTAGATATCATGACCGCCCTGAAGGAAAGCATCAATCAGGCCAAAGCGGACATCAAACCTATGGTCAAAGCTACCGGTGAACAAGAAGAATCAACCACAGCCGCAAAAAAGAAAAAATCAGCCTAAACGACAGATTTTTAGCAAATTAATTAAAAAAAAATAATTGGCAAACCTGCCTTGAAGTCGTAAATAATCCTAAATTTACGGCACAAAGCAATATAGCCTATGAAGTTTTGTTCTACCCTTTTGCTTGTATTTGTATTTTTTGTTTTTATTTCATGTGAGCATGAAGTTAAACCTGATACTGTATTAGAGCAAGATTTAAAGACTTTAGTGGCCTCTCACAGTCCTACCAACGACCTAAGTTATTTTGTGATGCCAGAGAGTTATGATCTTCATCATTTACCCAACCAGGACAAAAAAAATCCGGTCACAGAATCTAAAGTAGCCCTCGGCCAGCTTTTATTTTTTGAGACTGGTCTTGCATTAGGAGCTAAGCATGACATCTCCTTAAATACTTATTCATGTAGTAGTTGCCATATTCCATCCGTTGGATTTACCGCCGGCAGATTCCAGGGGATTGCTGATGGTGCCATCGGATTTGGTAAATCTGGTGAAGGAAGAAAAAAGATTGATCTTTATGATGGGAATGAAGTTGATGCTCAAGGTGCCAGACCACTCCCTACCATTAATCTTACTTATGTGACCAATGCATTGTGGGCAGGTTCTTTTGGTAGCACCGGTGTCAATATTGGCACGGAATCTGTATGGAAGCAAGATACACTTATTGAAATAAACACAAAGATTTTCGAAGGTCTGGAAGCTAATAATCAAAGAGCACTGATCGTGCATAGACAGGTAGTAGACAAACCTACGATGGACAGACTAGGATACACTCCTTTATTTGACGCAGCCTTTCCAGAATTTCCTGTAGCCAAAAGATATTCCAGAGAAACTGGAGGATTAGCGATAGCAGCGTATTTCAGGACTGTATTGACCAATCAGGCTCCGTTCCAAAAATGGCTCAAAGGCGATGATCTTGCATTGACCACCAATCAAATGAATGGTGCAATGTTGTTTTTTGGTAAAGCCGGCTGTGTCAATTGCCATAAAAGCCCTTCGTTTAATTCAATGGAATTCCAGGCCATTGGTGTAAAAGATTTGTACCAATCTGAGAATACACCATTCGCTACAAATGCCAATGATAAAAGGAATCTAGGCAGAGGTGGTTTTACTTACCGTGATGAAGATATGTTTAAATTTAAAGTACCTCAATTGTATAATCTCAAGGATGTCGGGTTTTATTTTCATGGTGCCAGCAAAAATTCACTTAGAGAAGTAGTCGAATACTTTAATAAAGGCATTCCAGAAAACCCCAATGTAAGCCCAAACAGAATTTCGGAATTAATACGACCACTTGGCTTGACTGAAACCGAGATAGATCAATTGACAGACTTCTTGGCTAATGGTCTTTTTGATTCAGACTTACAGCGTTATGCCCCGATCCGTA
>OBID01000080.1_pt1 | contig 41884 bp, 47 predicted proteins | sample 1519781 | NCBI WGS metagenome assembly OBID01 (sample SAMEA3991478, study PRJEB22521) | metagenome | biome: anthropogenic terrestrial biome; feature: sewage plant; material: sludge | place: Sweden | collected 2012-09-26 | reverse complement strand
GTGTTGGCCGGACTGGGCCGCGTGAAAAGCCAGTTGGACTCAGGCGTATTCGAGGCTGTGCAAGCAGCGGGAATCACCGCGCTCGGGTTGGACCATTCGGTCACCGATGGACTGCGAAAGATTTATCAGGAACGGCGCGATACCCTCGTGCCCGGGTTGAAGAAGCTCGGCCTGGAAGTCGATCCGCCTCCAGCGGCCTTCTACATCTGGGTGACGGTTCCCAAAGGTTATACCTCCGCCTCTTTCACAGCCCATCTCCTGGAGAAGGCCGGTATCGTCACGACACCTGGGAACGGGTTCGGTGCCCCGGGCGAAGGCTACATTCGCATGACGGTGTGCACGACGAAGGAACGACTGGCGGAAGCAGTCGAACGAATCAAGAAAGCCGGATTCTAAGGCAAGCGTGACGGCCCCTCTTCCATTCTAAGAAGAGGGGCCCGATACGAATATCCTCATGTGCCATTGAGCCCTGTCAGGACCACGATGGCCACAGCATTCATCGGTTTCGGCTCTAACCTGGGAAACCGGATCGACTTTTGTGATCGGGCCGTGACACTGCTCGGCCTGCTCCCACATTCACGGCTGGAGGCGGTGTCATCGCTCTACGAAACCGAACCGCTCGAGGATGGGGCCGCCCCCGGCCCCTCCTGGTTCCTCAACGGTGTGGTACAGATCGAAACGAACATCGCCCCGAAGAGTCTGCTGGAAATCTGCCGTGAGATCGAGCGGGCGCTAGGGCGCGATCAAGACAACCGCAAGGGGCCTCGCACCCTGGATCTCGACGTACTGTTGTATGATGACTGCATTCTCGCCGAGCCGGCCCTGACCGTCCCGCATCCCCGCCTGCATCAACGACGATTTGTGCTCACCCCGTTGGTCGAACTCGATCCCGAGCGACGACATCCGGTGCTCGGACAAAACCTGCGCGATCTCTTATCGCAACTCACTGATCCATCGATCGTTCGCCTGCTCGAGCCCCAACCGAACTCCCGCTATGGATCACGTCCAACCTGCAGCGCACCCCCAACAGCAGGGCCACAAGCGTGAAGATCATTCGCGCGACGCCGGCCATGGCCGACTGGAGCCGCCGACTCCATCGAGAAGGCATCACGATCGGGTTCGTGCCGACGATGGGAGCCTTACACGAAGGGCACCGCGCCTTGATCCGTGCCGCCCGACTGGCCTGCGACGCTGTTGTGGTGAGCATCTTTGTGAACCCGACACAATTCGGGCCGACGGAAGACCTTTCGAAATATCCACGCCAGCTTCGACGTGATCAAGCACTGTGCCGAAAGGAAGGTGTGGATGTCATTTTTGCCCCCACCGTCAGGACGATGTATCCGACCGGCGCTCAAACGGTTGTGACTGTCCCGGGGATAGCCCGGCGCTGGGAAGGGGAAGCGCGACCGCACCATTTTCAAGGCGTGGCGACAGTCGTCACTAAGTTGCTGTCCCTGGTCCGGCCCGACAAGACGTGGTTCGGACAAAAAGACTATCAGCAAGCCGCCCTGGTGCAACAACTCGTGAAGGATCTCAACTTGCCCGGGCTTCCCATTGTCCATCCGATCGTGCGGGAGGCCGACGGGCTGGCGCTCAGTTCACGCAATGTCTACCTGTCGAGTTCAGAGCGGCAGGCGGCGCCTGTGCTCTCTCGCGCACTCCAGGCCGGCGTAGCGGCGATTCGTGCCGGAGAACGGAATGGAACGCGTATCCGGCGCCACATGCTGCGCGTGGTCGCGACAGAGCCGCTCGCAACTGTGGAGTACCTTGCAGTTTGTGATCCTGCGACTCTCGAGCCGCTTTCTCTGCTCAAGCGCCAGGCTGTCCTACTCGGGGCCATCCGCATCGGGACGGTACGCCTCCTTGACAATGTGCTGACGTCATTCCGCCGCAAGCCCTAACATCGAAGCTTCACGCGCAATCGCGACCCGACGCCGGAAGGAGGCGGGAGTCAGGCGAATGCCACGAAGTTGAACCGTGTGGTTGTTATGCGCTGACGCGGGGAGGCGCTTGTTGATGCGCGAGGAGTTCGAGGACCAGCTGACCCATACGCTGCTTGTCATCAGGTTCAAACTCCAGGAACTTCACCCCGATCGACAGCGGCTGGATGGAGCAAATCATAGCGGCGTCGACTTTGATATCGGGCTGTCCGGCAGGAGCATGCACGATCAGTTTCACGAACGTACCCCGCGGGAGCGAGGAGGATGCTTGCAACGTACAGCCGCCCATTGAGATATCGGTGATCACCCCCCCGACTGCCGGCTGGTCCAGGATCAGCGACGCGGAAAAGTTCGCCCGCAGCCGGCGGTACTCACGCCGATCAAACTCTTGGGAGGTCTGCCGGTTACCCGGCCGGCGGGCCTGAAAGCGAGCCGTGCAGAGCTGGCAACGAACTTGAAAGATGGACAAGCGGTTCAGTGTCTTCTCCATCAAATTCGTCCCGGATGTCACTCTGACACAGGGCGTGCCGCACGCCGGACAATACAGTTCTTTCATGCTACGACTCTGACTCCTGCATTCTTGTGTCCACTTGCGATCGGCCCGCCAAACTCCCGGAGGATTGCGCCGCAAGCAGCGGTTCCACCTGGGCCGGAGAATAGGTCGGCGGTTTTACCCACTTGCCATCGGCTCGCTTGTAGCCACCCACTTTGCTCAAATTCGACCGATGCACCTCACGAAACACCGGATCCATATCCAATCCATAGGACACGGCTGTGCCATAGACCACATACAACAGATCGGCCAGCTCCTTCGCCACCCCGGGGAGATCCTGGGCGACCATGGCCTCCTGCAGCTCTTCGAACTCTTCTTGAATCAGCCGCACCCGAAGCTGTCGGGTCGCTTCTTCCGGAAGAGAAGGCCGGTCGCTGACGGCTATATCGAACTTGCGGTGAAACTCTTCCACCATCGCCTGCGGATCCATCATCCTAACGTCCCTCTACTCTCTGCCGCAAACGCAACTCCCGTCCTTGGTTCGATGCCGGAGGCTTCCAGCAACGCAATGTCTTTATCAGATGATATCCCGAGGTCTTTGAATTTTCTAGCCGCCGGCAGCACCCGCGATTCCAAAGATCCGACTGCCTTATTATATGCACCCACGCTTTTGCCAAGCGCTTGGCCAATCTCGTTCAGATGATCGGTCAAGACGGCCATCCGTTCGTACAATTCCTTCCCCAGTCGTCCCGCCTGCTCGGCATGTTCGTTCAACCGTTCCTGTTTCCAGCCATAGGCCACGGCGCGCAAGAGCGCCATCAGCGTCGTCGGCGTCGCAAGCACGACCCCTTGCGCAAACCCGTCTTCGATCAGCGTCGGATCCTGCTCCAACGCCGCACCGAGAAACTGCTCCCCCGGCAGAAAAAGGACGACGAATTCAGGCGTCTGTCCGAACTGCGTCCAGTAGGCCTTGAGACTGAGCGCGTCCATCCTGGCCCGCACCTGACCGGCATGGCGGAGCAGATGCGCTTGACGCTGCCGGTCATCCTCCGCCTCATAGGCATCGAGGTAGGCGGCTAAGACCGTTTTGGCATCCACCACGATCTGCCTGCCCCCCGGCAGGTACACGACCATGTCCGGACGAATGAGCCCTTCCAAGGACCCGATCGTATCCTGCTCCACAAAGTCGCAATGGGCCACCATCCCCGCAAGTTCAGCGACGCGACGCAGCGTCATCTCACCCCATCGCCCACGCACGGACGGAGCCCGCAAGGCCTTCACCAGATTGCCGGTTTCCTGTTGGAGCCGCTGGTGCGATTCAGCCATGAATCTCAACTGCTGGTCGAGTCCTCCATATTCCCGCTGCCGAACCTGTTCAGCCTGCTGCAGCTGTTCTTGATATCGCTGGAGCGATTCCTCCAAGGGCTTGACCAGTTCGCCGATGGCTTGCTGCCGCTGCGACAACTCGCCTTTGGCCTCTGCCTGCAAGGTGGCAAACGACGTGCGCGCGAGGTCTAAAAACGCCTCATTGTTCTGCTTCAGTGCCTGGCCAGACAGGGCCTCGAATGAGTCGTGGAGTTCTTGCCGTGCCTGCGCCAGCAGCGCCTTCTGGTCCTCCAAACTGCGGGCGACCTCTTCTATGCGGGTTTCGGCTTTGGTCCGGCCCTGCTGCGACTCGGCGAGCGCGTCGCGCAACTGCCCCATCTCCGACTGCTGATCATCCACTCGCTGCTGCAGCGAAGCCGCCACAGCATCGGCGCGCTGCGCGCGCTCTCCGCTCTCAAGCAACCGGGCATGGTGGCGTGATTGGACACGAACGGTCACCCACCATCCGGCCACCAGAACGCCCACGGCGAGACCAACGGCGGTGCCGACCAAAAACGTTGGGGAAGTGAGGTCGATCATGGCGCTTCCCTACGAATGCACCGACTGACTGGAAATCCATTCACCTAACTGTTGTAGGGAAATCGCGTAGAGGGTACGAGAATCCAGGAGAAACGTCAAGAGACCAATCGACTGATGCGGCCTGTGGAACTTGCGATTTCGACCTGTTCATTTTCGCGCAATAGACTGGTGGCATAGGGCACATTGACCAGGACCGGAAGGCCGTATTCACGAGCGATGATCGCCCCGTGCGAGAGCGTCCCTCCCATTTCGGCGATGAGACCGGCCGCCATTCCGAATAAAGGGGCCATACCGGGATCGATCACCGGAACAACGAGGATGTCTCCCGCCCGCACCCGTGGCCAATCCGCGGTCGACCGAACAAGTCGGACCGGTCCTTTGGCAACCCCGGCACTGATGGCAATACCCCGTAACACGCCTCCCTGCCCCTGATCGCTTGACTGCGCCCCCTGCTCGACGACCGCCTCCCAATCCCGAATCGTGTCGGGCACCTGCAGGGCCTCATACTGAAGCCGTTCCTCGCGGCGCCGACGCACGAGGCTCTGCCAATCACGACTTGCGCCATCAGTCAGTGCGATGCGTTCATCCAGCGTGAGATAAAACACATCTTCCCGCACGGCGAAGCTTCCACGTTCCACCATCCGCTCACCGAGCCGAAGCAACAGATGGCGGGCTGCTGTGGAGTAATACATCAGGTGATGGCGATTCTCCTCTCGCAAGGCACAGAAGCGACTGAGCCTCCGATACCACCAACGGAACACGAGCCAACGATGGCGTCGCCACCCGAATCGCCGGGCGATCTCACTGAGCGCCTGTTCGCGTCGCTGAGCCTGGCGGGAAAGAACTTCTTGGGGTGGCGCCGTCACGCCGGCGCGCACCTGTGCCCGCAACAGGGCCAACACGGCATCGGGCTGATCTGCAATTCGTGGGGACATGATATCGGACTCTCCGACTGCACGATGCCCGTACTCGGCTAAGTACTGATCAAACAGCCGCAGGAACTCCGTCCCCTGAATCGCGTCCCGATAACCACACGCCGCCCGCTCCTCCGAGAAAAACCAGTGTCGAACCGTTTCTTCTTGCTGTGCAGCTACGACAAGCTCAGCCAGCCGGACAATTTGGGAGGCACTGATGACGGTCCCCTGTCCCTGCAATGCCCCATTGAGCAACTCTCGCCAGTCTGAACCAAGCCAGCCCGGAAGCACCGTGCCCATAGCCTGAAGACTCTGCGCCACTCCACCCGCGATTGCGAAGGTCACCTCATGATCGTCGAGCCACCGCCCTATGCTGTCGAGAATTGCGGCCAATTCCTGCACCGACAGATTTTGGATGCGATCATAGCGGTAGCGTTGCGCCATGGCCTTCATGGCAGAAAAATTCTTCGGCCCCTGCTTCGCGGCCTTACGCCACTCCCGCAGCATACCGACTCCGGCACGAAGAAGCGCGAGCGCCCCGAGAGGCCGTACCGACGGGGTAAACATCAGGGGCTCACCACCCATCTGTTCGGTTAAGAACGCCGGATTCCCATGAAGCTGCATGACCAAGGTGTAAAACAGAGTCACGTTGAGATAGGGACGTCCATGGAACACACGAACCGACGAGAGCCCTTCGGGGACCGTGCAACCGAGTCGGCGATAGGGGGTGATGATGTAGGCATCCATGAATCGCTCGAGAAACGACAGCCCTAACGGGCTGGGCAATTCCGGCAAGGTTTCTTTGAAATTAGCCCGCGTCCACTCACATTCGTCATTGGTCAGAGAGGGCCACGGTCGAACGGCGGTAATCGGACGGGCCTGCACGATCCAGAGTCGCTCCACATCCAACACCCATTCGAGATCGACCGGTTGACGAAACGCGACTTCAATGCGCTTCGACAACCGTGCGAGCTCGAACAGCTGCTTGTCTGTCAGGCAGGCCTGCCGTTGTTCCGGTTCGGGAATCGACTTTTCCCGCACACCTCCAGGGGTGGCGGTCAGCTTATTCCGTTTCCAGGCAAGCATGCGTCGTCGTACGCGGAACGGCCGATGATCGTCATCGTATACCTCCACCACATACTGATCCGGCGTCACCACTCCATTGACCAGGGAAGAAGCCAATCCTGGCACGGCATCAATCGACACCTGAGAGGTTCGACCCGTGACGGGGTGAATAGAGTATGCGACGCCTGCTGCCTGTGCGCTCAGCATGGGTTGAATGACGACTGCCATGGCGGGACAAGGCCGGTCGGCACCGGAACGAAGAAAATACCGAAACACCCGCTCGTCCCATAACGAAATCCAACAGTCACGGATAGATTGCAGCACGGCCGCCAGGGGCACGCCCAGGGTCGTGCGATACAGACCGGCAGCGCTCATATCCGCAGCATCTTCATTCGTGGCGGAGGACCGGACGGCCCAGCGTGTCGAGGAATCCCCGGCCAGCCCTGTCAGTCGTGTTTCCAGGTCGGCCGGGAATCCTGTCGGCCAGGGCTGCTCCAGCAAGAGCCGCTGAATTCGTGCCAGCTCCTGTGCCCGTTGTCCTTCAGACAAGTGGGGTAGCTTCGTCCAGAGTGCCACCGCATCGACACCAGCCTGATCCAGGCCGTGTTGATAGACTGCAGTCGTCACACACAGCCCCTTCGGCACAGGAAGGCCAGCAGTGAGTACCTTCGCCAGGCCTGCAGCCTTGCCGCCGACAAGAAAGGGAGCACAGCTCTCATACAGAGAGAGGAGGAACGGATCAGCCATAGAGGGGGATACTAGCTAGAGTGCGAGGAGGAGGTAAAGATCGTTCACATTGGTCCCGGTCGGGCCAGTCACAATATGACTACGGAGTTTCTTGAAGAACGGATAGGCATCGTTGCCCTGAAGCGCACCAGGCGGATCAAGCTTGGCGCGCCGGGCCCGCGCAGTCGTTTCCCCGTCTACCACCGCGCCTGCGACGGAAGTCGGTCCGTCTGTGCCGTCAGTCGCAAAACCTGCCACCCACACATCAGACAACCCGGCAATCTCCAATGCCGCCGCCAAGGCGAACTCCTGGGCTCGACCGCCCTTTCCCTGCCCTCGAATCGTCACCGTAGGCTCTCCCCCGGCGATGACACAACAGGGACGAGCCAAAGGGCGACCATGCGTCGCAATCTCCCGAGCTATCGCACCGAAAAACTTGGCGAGTTCGCGAGCTTCCCCCGTAACGGTAGTGGAAAGGACAAGCGTCTGTAGCCGCTTCCCCTTCGCGGCCTTCACGACGGCATCGACAGCCGCTTGATTGTCTCCAATGAGCAGATTGTCTACACGGCGAAAGAGTACGGCGCCGGCTTTGGGAGTTTCGGGCAGGGTCTTCTTCATGCCCGCCTCCAGGCGTCGACGCACCGAAGCTGGAACTTTCCGGGCAACCTCGTATCGCTCCAAAATTCTCCAAGCGTCCCGAAATGTTGTGGGGTCAGGAGCGGTCGGACCAGACCCGATCGTACCAAGATCGTTCCCGATCACATCCGAGAGGATCACACTCGCCACACGCGCGGAGGTCGCTGCGGCAAGCTGCCCGCCTTTTACACAAGACAAGTGCTTGCGAACCGCATTCATTTCGTGAATGGTCGCTCCAGACCGCAACAGCAGCTTAGTCGTCAGCTGCTTGGCCTTGAGGGTGACCCCAGGAGCGGGGGAGGGAAGGAGACTCGAGGCACCGCCGGACAAGAGGACAATCAGCAGGTCGTCCGATTTCAGCGTCCCGATTAATGCCATCATCGCACGGCTGGCCTGGAGCCCCGCCTCGTCCGGAACCGGATGCCCGGCTTCCAGGATGCGAATTTTCTTCGTCGGAGCACCATGCCCGTATTTCACCACGACCAGTCCGGTGTCGATCCTCGCCCCCAGCTGCCGCTCCAACGCCTGAGCCATGCGACCCGACGCCTTCCCGGCCCCGACCACTACAAGTCGCTGATGTTGTGAAAGAGGATAGCGCTCCGAACCGATAGTGAGTTGCCCGCGCCGGAAGCGGACCTGACGGCACACCGCCTCGTAGGGGTCGACGGCCTGCAGTCCCGCACGAAACAGTGTTGTGAAGAGGGCTCGTGCCCTGAGCTGCGAGACTACGACTTGTATCATGGGCACTACGGGAGCTTCTCTTGCTTGAAACAGCGATTCGGACAGGTTTGTCGCGGCACCTTAAGCTGGTAGGTACCCTTTGGCAAGTAGTCCTTCGTGAATTCGGGGTTCAGCATCTTCAATTCAAGAAAATAGGTTCCGTATTCCTCAGCGATCGCCGTGAGGCGGCGTTGCGGCTCTTTGATGGTAACCGTCACCGTTTCTGTTTCAAGGGGAGGGTAGAGATCCTTCTTGGTCAGACCAAGATACTTCTCCGGCTGGGAATAGATCTCTTTCGCCGCAATAATGCGTGCCACATACCGCATGGTCTCTCGTGGGCCGTGCATGCGCCAGTAGTCATTGATCTTCTGTTCTTTGATCAATTTCCGCACGCGGTCTTCCCCGGCGTTGTAGGACGCCATCGCCAGGAACCAATCTCCCTGATACAGATCCCGCAGATACCGTAGATACTTGATGGCGGCTTCGGTGGACATTTCAAGATTGCGGCGTTCATCCAGCCAGCGTTCGTTATGGAGCTTATACCGTCGCCCTGTGGAATTAATGAACTGCCAGGGACCTGATGCCTTGGCCCGGGAATAGGCGGCCGCTATACACTTGCTCTCGACCAATAACATATATTTCAAGTCATCCGGCAATCCGGCCTCAGCCAACTGCTTTTCTGCCGGCGCAAAACATCGACCTGTCCGTTTCGCCAGAATGATACTTTCACCTTGATCCTCGAGGAACTGATAGAACTCGTACTCGATCCGCTCGCGTACCTGCCAGTTATCCAACGGAATCGCCTGCCCGGCGAACGTCAGCTTATCGGGCAACTTGAAGGAGCTGAGGAAGAAGCGCTCTCCCTCCCGTTTGATTTCGGGGAGGATGACCAGTCGATCTTCAAGCTCAGGCACCAACTCCGACTCGCCCGGCGGCGCGACCGGCACCTGATCAGACTCCTGGGCGTTCCGGCCCTCCTCCGCCTTAGCGCCGGTCAACGCGGCAGAACTCGAATCCGCCGATAAAACCGGCATGGCGGAAGACAGGCCGAACAGCATTGTGACGCACGCTAGAAATGCCTGAACACCCCGCTCTTTGTTCCACATGCCCCTGTCATCCTTTCGTCGCGACTGATGGCTCATGCTAGCAACAAGCTCGCCGTGGGACAAGCATCTCCTGGTTTTGGTACACTTCGCGCCTATGTCCGCCCTGACAATGCTCAACAACGAGATCGTCGCCTGCACGTGCTGTCCCCGACTGGTTGCCTACCGAGAAGCTGTTGCCAGGGATAAACGACGCCAATTCCGCGAGTGGTCCTATTGGGGTAAGCCGGTCCCTGGATTCGGAGATTCCAACGCCAGGCTCTATATCTTGGGCCTCGCGCCCGCGGCACATGGGGGGAACCGAACCGGACGCGTATTTACCGGAGACCGTAGTGGGGATTGGCTGTATGAAGCGTTGCACCGGTTCGGGTTCGCCAACCAGGCGACATCCGTACATGCGGGTGACGGCCTCACTCTCACCGACTGCTATATCGGCGCGACCGTTCGGTGCGCGCCTCCGGCAAACAAGCCGACGCCGGATGAATTCACGGCCTGCCGGCCATTTGTCCTGCGCGAACTACGGCTATTGAAGCGAATGCGTGTGATCGTCACCTTGGGCAAGATTGCATTCGATCACTATCTCAAGGCGAGCCGTGAATTGGGGCTAGGAACTCCCGGGCTACGCCCTCAATTTGGACACGGAGTCGTCTACGACTTACCTTGGGGCGTGACCTTGATCGGCTCATACCATCCCAGCCAGCAAAACACGTTCACCGGCAAGTTGACTCGACCAATGTTCCATCGCATTTTTCTCAAGGCCCAGCAGAAACTCGCCGAGGCACCATTGCGCGATTAGCCGCTTCGAGAGTCTATTTCTTTCCCATTGCATCCCAATCGGCCAGAAACTTCTTCAGCCCACTGTCAGTCAGCGGATGCTTCACAAGCTGCTGAAACACGGCGTAAGGCATCGTACAAATGTGCCCCCCGGCCAACGCTGCTTCGACGACGTGCTGCGGATGCCGGACGCTCGCGACGAGGACCTGCGTTTTATAATCGTAGTTCTTATAAATCGTGACGATCTGGCGAATCAGTGCCATTCCATCCGAACTCACGTCGTCGAGACGACCGATGAATGGCGAGACACACCACGCGCCCGCCTTCGCGGCCAGCAAGGCCTGCGTCGGGGAGAAGCACAAGGTGACATTCACACGAATCCCCTCTGCCGCAAGCTTCTTTGTGGCCCGAAGACCTTCCGGGATAAGGGGAACCTTCACCACGATATTCTTGTGAACCTTGGCCAGATCTCGCCCTTCCTTGATCATGGCCTCGGATTCGACACCAACCACCTCTGCGCTGATCGGGCCATCGACCATCTTACAGATTTCGAGAAGCATCTCCTTGAAACTGCGCCCTTCCTTGGCAACAAGAGATGGATTAGTTGTCACACCGTCGATGAGGCCCAGGTTGGCACCCTCTTGGATTTCTTTCACATTGGCCGTATCAAGATAGATTTGCATTTGAAGATCCTTTCCTCGCTCTGAGCATTCGAACCCACTTTTCCTCAAGTTATTGTAGAAGCAACTCGATACCAAGGCAATAAGTCAGGGCTGCCGTGCTAGACTTGTTTGACAGATGAGAATGGTGAACGCTAAGATTTTCTCCGCAATAGACAATAATGTCGCGCTTCACACCCCTGATTCAGGAGGACAACCTGTATGCGCAAATCCGCGTGGCTTATAGCGATCGCCCTCCTGTCCGGAGCCTGCAGTCACAATCCATACCTAGATGCCTCTCTCACTCGCTATCAAGGAAAAGATCGTGCGTGGATTGAAAAGGAATTGGGCGCTCCTGATGCCAAGACGTCCCGATTTTTCGGTGGAGAGAAGTGGACCTACAATCGAATTGCGGGGGGGAAGGCAGGACCGCCGCTATTTAATTTTAAAGCAAACGAATGTCAGTTGATCCTGTTTTTTAATAAGGACGAAATGGTCTCTGACTCTAGCTATTCCGGCTGCTAGCTAGAAAGTTGCTTCTGAAATGTATCGGCGCAACTACGACTGCAGAAATAATAGGTCTGCCCTCCAATCTCCTCTCTCACCGCATTGCCACGAGGGATGAAGACACGGCACACCGGGTCTTGAATCATTTGATTTCCAGCCGCCTGCTCTTCTTGAAGGCTCACCGCCCCGCCATCCTCTTTCATTTTTCTAATTGCCCTGCGAAGCAGGTAGTAGAGGAGCACGAGCAAACCGGAAACCAGCAATAATCTATACATGGTAGTGCATCCTGCCAGCGCCACTAAATATTAGGCCATCGTCCATGACGTGAAAACAGCGACGAACCCTACCCCGCCATCTTACTAGCATGGAACAATCCCGTAAGGGGCAATCTTAGGACCAAATGGCCCAGATGCTTTTGTGTCTATGAGGGGCCTTTTCCCATCCTTATACAGTACTTCAGATGGATGGTTTATCCTACAGCGCAATGTTATAAGCCAGGAATGCATAAATGTGACAAATGCCGCGGAACAATGTTGCCGGAACGGGCGGTTGACCTGAATGCTGGCTTGGCGATCACAGTCCTTGCGTGCCTCAACTGTGGCCGACGAAAAGCAGCTGACGCAGAACCGAGACCGATCACGTCACGACATTAACCCGTCGCAATAATAATCCTTCACAGGACGCTCACATGCGTTGAGCCGAAGTTGGTTTACCCCAACTTCCTCTGGCATTTTGTCCACTCTGGACTTGATGCCCCTCTCATCGCAGAGCAATCCTCCACTTTATCCTACTAGCCAATGCGTTGAGCTAACTGCCAGGTCCGCCCAGCTTTTCTATCCAATCCCCAAGATTTTACGTTTCTACATATTCACGCAGTGATCCCAGCAACAAACGAATTCTCATATCAGGAGCACAAAATCATTCCAGGCGTCTTGGAATGAAAAAGAGGTAGCCTCGGAGGGATTTTTTACTTGAGGCTCAATACATCCAGCATGTCATAGAGACCGGGTGGCTGCTTCACAACCCAGCGGGCGGCACGGAGGGCTCCTCTGGCAAATGTGTCCCGGCTACTCGCACGATGAGTGAGCTCAATTCGTTCGCCCATCGTTCCAAATATCACGGTATGGTCTCCGACGATGTCTCCGGCTCGAATGGTCTGAATTCCGATTTCGCCCCTCTTCCGCTCACCGATAAGTCCTTTTCGCGCATAAACGCCGACTTGACCAAGGTCTCGATTGACTGCGCGAGCCAAGACCTCCGCCATTTTGAGTGCAGTACCACTCGGTGCATCCTTCTTCAGGCGGTGATGGGCTTCGATCACTTCAATATCGTAGTCCTCCCCGAGGGTCTTGGCCATTTCGGCGATCACCTTGTAAATCACATTAACCCCCACACTCATATTGGGGGAAAACACGCAAGGGATCTGCTTACTCACACTTCGGAGCTCATCTAACTCTGACGATGAAAACCCGGTTGTCCCAACCACAATGCCACGTCGGTGCTGCGCCACAATCTTCAAATGCCCAAGAGTTGCCGCAGGCGTTGTAAAATCCACCACGACCTCCCCACGCTCCATCAAACTGGAAAGATCGTCGACGATCGGCACACCTGTTCGCCCACAACCAGCCACTTCACCGGAGTCTTCCCCCACAGCATGATGCCCCTTGCCCTCCACAGCTCCTGCAAGGGTCAAGAATGCAGAATCTTTTACCAAGGACACGAGGCGAGAACCCATCCGTCCCGCAGCACCAGTAATAACAACCTTGATCATGGCAACAACCTTTACCAGCAGCAGACCGACTACACCAGCCCGGCCTCTTTCATCACATGCAGAAGTTTTTCTCTATTGTCGGTTCCCATCGGGCACAGCGGCAGCCGCATCTCACGGTCGATCTTGCCCATCATATGCAGCGCTTCTTTCACAGGAATGGGGTTGGTTTCATAAAAGAGGGCCGTAAACAGCGGATAGAGCCGGTAGTGCATCGCCCGCGCATCATCAACTCGACCGGCTAAAAATGCATTGACCAACTCGGCCATATCACTGGGCACCAGATTGGCCGTCACCGTGATCACTCCCTTGCCACCCACTGCCATCATCGGCAGGGTCAACGCGTCATCTCCCGCCAGCACGGTCAGACGCTCCCCGCAAAGCTGTATGATTTCGGATGCCTGCTGAACCGAGCCGCTTCCTTCTTTAATGGCAACAATCGTTGGGCACACCGTCAATCGTGAGATGGTGCTTGGCATCATATTTACGCCGGTTCGCCCAGGAATGTTATAGAGAACAAGGGGTAAATCGACTGCCTCCGCGACCGCCTTGTAGTGCAGAAACAGCCCTTCCTGCGTAGGCTTATTGTAATAAGGCGTGATCAGCAGTGCGCCATCGGCCCCCGCCGCTTTCGCGTGCTTGGTCAGAGCAATCGCTTCCTGAGTGCTATTTGATCCCGTTCCCGCGATCACCGGGACTCGTCGTCTGGCAACTTCGACCGTAAACGCCACCACACGATCGTGCTCGGCATGTGTCAACGTGGCAGACTCGCCGGTAGTGCCGCAGGGGACAATCCCTTGCGTACCGCTGGTAATCTGCCATTCGATGAGGTCCCCGAGGGACTTTTCATCGAGCTTACCGTTCTTAAACGGCGTCACAATGGCGACCAGAGATCCTGTGAACATGGGAGGCTCCATAAGGAAGACAGTAAATACTGAAACCTAGGAAAGAAACGCCGGTATCTGCTCGCCATGCACCAGGTCGTCGTAACTCTCTCGCGCTCGAATTATATGGATCTGTCCCTCATGAACCAGCACCTCCGGCACACGAGGTCGCGAATTATAATTCGAGGACATGACAAACCCATAGGCGCCCGCACTCATCACGGCCATGAGATCTCCGGCATTCATTTCCGGCATCACCCGATCTTTCGCCAAAAAATCGCCGGACTCGCACACGGGCCCGACCACATCCACAGTCTGCTTCGCCGCACGCGCGACGTTTTCATAGACCGGCCTTATATCATGATGTGCATCGTACAGGCTGGGGCGAATCAGGTCGTTCATCGCCGCATCCACGATCAGAAACCGTTTGGTTTCGCCGTCCTTCGTGTACAACACCTTCGTGAGCAACACGCCGGCATTCCCGACAATCACGCGACCAGGCTCCATGATCAGGATACACTTCAGGTCACGCACAAGCGGGAAAATCGCCGCCGCCAAATCTTTCGGTTCCGGAGGGGTTTCATCTGAATACGTAATCCCCAGGCCACCGCCGATGTTCAGATAACGAATAGGAATTCCCTGCTCGGCCAGGGTCTGCACCATCGCCAACACTTTCTTCAGCGACTCGACGAAGGGGGCCACTTGCGTCAATTGCGACCCGATATGTGCGTGCAAACCCACCACCTCGATGTGGCTGAACGTTGCGGCTGCCTTGAACTCTTCGATGGCACGATCCGCCGCGATCCCGAATTTGCTCTTCTTCAAACCCGTGGAAATATAGGGATGCGTTTTGGGATCGATGTCCGGATTGATGCGCAACGCCACGCGCGCCTTGACGCCCATGGACGCCGCGACATCATTGATGGCCTGCAGCTCCGCAGACGATTCCACATTGAACATGAGAATATCCGCCTTCAAGGCGTCGCGGATTTCCTCCGCTTTTTTCCCAACGCCGGCGAACACGATCTTGGCGGGAGACACCCCTGCTTTCAGCGCACGAAATAGTTCTCCGCCCGACACGATATCGACGCCACTCCCTTCCTTGGCCATCAGACGAAGCACCGCCAAATTGGAATTGGCCTTCATGGCAAAGGCGACAATGTGAGGAATGTTCTGAAAGGCACTATCGTAGACACGGAAGTGCCGGACGAGTGTGTGGTGGCTATACACGTAACAAGGGGTCCCCACCTCTTTTGCAATGCGCGAGAGCGGCACATCCTCGCAATAGAGCTCACCTTCCCGATACTGAAAGTCATTCATGGTGGTCATCCTCGATCAACAATTCTATACCCGCCTCGGAGAATCCGTCCAATAGCCACAACGCCAACCGGTCGAAACCACGACCACAACCTCGACTCACGTCTATCGCGTGCCCATCGTCCTCAGTGGCGGAGTCGGCAACGGGTCGGGATCCGGAGGAATCGGGGCTTCTTCAACGGTCACTGCACTCGGCGCGCTGGGCCTGGAAGCAGATCCCCACACATTCGCGCCTGGCGCTAACAGCCCTTCACGTCTCAACTGCCGCTCAATCACCGGTGCCACACCGACGTCTTCAGGGGGGATCGGCGCACCCAATACCCCGCATCCGCCCAGTCCCACAACAATCCACACTGCACCGACGGCACCACCCCTGACTCCCGGGCCACAGGCCCTGACGAGCCTCATCCCTTCAACGCCTTCTCAAGCTCCTTGATCCGTGCCTCCACACGCCGTCTCGCCGTGCCGCCGATCTGACCTTTCCGGTCGATGGCGCCCCGCACGGTGAGGCAACTCAGGACGTCCTCACCGAAATGGGCGGAGAAACCTCGCAAGTCTTTCAAGGTCAACTGCTGAAGGGGCCGCTGCTGCTCGAGTGAGAATCGCACAATCTGGCCGGTAATGGAATGGGCCTCCCGGAACGGGACCCCCTTCGTCACCAGGTAGTCCGCCAACTCCGTCGCCAGCATTCCGCCACCTTCGGCCGCTTCAGCCAGGACGGTCTTATTGACCACCAGCCTCCGCATCAACTCCGTGCAAAGCGCCAACGATTGCCCCGTCGTATCCACCGCGTCGAACAACGCTTCTTTATCTTCCTGAAGATCGCGATTGTAACTCAGTGGCAATCCCTTCAGCAGCGTCAGGGTACCCATCAAGTGTCCATAGACTCGACCCGTTTTCCCACGCACCAACTCCGGCACGTCCGGATTCTTCTTTTGCGGCATCATACTGCTGCCGGTGCAGAAGGTATCGGGCAGATCCACGTAACGAAATTCCTGCGACGCCCAGAGAATCAATTCTTCGCTCAAGCGTGAGAGGTGCATCATAATCAGCGACAAGGCACTGAGTGTCTCCACCACCGCGTCACGATCCGAGACGGCATCGAGGCTATTCTGCGTCACCGCAGGGAATTCCAGCAGTGCAGCTGTATATCGACGGTCGACCGGGTAGTTCGATCCCGCCAACGCCCCCGACCCCAGCGGCATCACATCGAGCCGTTGCCGACAGTCGTGAAGCCGACCCCGGTCACGATCGAACATTTCTACATAGGCCAGGAAATGATGCGCCAGCAGCACCGGCTGAGCACGCTGCAAATGTGTATACCCGGGCATGACGACATCCAGATGCGCCCGGGCCTGCCCCACGAGGACTCGACGGAATTCCTGCAATTGACCCATCAGCGTCGAAAGCACATCGCGCAAAAATAGACGCAGATCCAGAGCCACCTGATCGTTGCGGCTTCGACCCGTGTGCAGCTTTCCACCCAGCGGGCCGATCAACTCAGTCAAGCGGCGCTCGATCGCCATATGGATATCTTCGTCCTGCGGCGAGAAGGGAAACCGCCCGCCATCCAACTCCACCTTGACGAATTGCAGTCCCCGCACGAGCTGCGCCGACTCACGGGCAGTGAGCACCCCCGCGCGCTCGAGCGTCCTGCAATGGGCGATGCTGCCTTGAATGTCGTAGGGATAGAGCCGACGATCACAGGCCAGGGAGGAGGTGAACTGCTCCACCAACCGATCGGTTTGTTCGGCAAACCGGCCGCCCCAGGCCTTGCCTTTGGGCAAGGCACGACGGGACCGTTGCGGAGCAGTGACAGATTTGCGGGCACGCGCGCCGGCAGATTGGGACTTCGCCATTACCGCGTCGACCTCTTCTTGCGCTGGGCCCGAATCGCCAACCGGAGCGCGCTCAGACGAATAAACCCTTCCGCATCCTTCTGACGATACACGTCGTCTTCTTCGAACGTCGCCATGTCCAGCCGATAGAGCGAGCGCGGAGACTTCCGCCCGACCACCGTGCAGGTCCCTTTGTAGAGCTTCACTCGAACGGTGCCCGTAACATCCTTCTGAGCTTCGTCGAGCGCGACCTGGAGCATTTCCCGCTCCGGAGCATACCAATATCCGTAGTAAATGAGCTCGGCATAGCGGGGGATCAGACTATCCCGCAGATGCAGCACTTCCCGGTCCATCGTGAGTGACTCCAGGCCTCGATGGGCCGCATGCAGAATCGTGCCTCCGGGCGTTTCGTACACTCCGCGTGATTTCATCCCGACATAGCGGTTTTCGACGAGATCGACGCGACCGACACCATGCTCGCCGCCCAATTTATTGAGATGGGCCAGCAAGGCGGCCGGGCTCATCTTCTTGCCGTCCACCGCCACCGGATTGCCCGCCACATAGTCGATCTCGACTTCTCGGGCCTTGTTCGGCGCCCGCTCCGGCGAGACCGACATCACGAAAATCTCTTCAGGGGGGGCCTTCCAGGGATCCTCCAAAATGCCGCCCTCATAACTCGTGTGGAACAGGTTCATGTCCATGCTGTAGGGTTTCGCCTTAGTGGCCGTGACCGGAATGCCGTGCTTCTCCGCGTACTCGATCAACTCACGCCGCGAGCGCATGGTCCATTCCCGCCAGGGCGCAATGATCTTGATCTGCGGATGCAACGCCATATAGGTCAATTCGAAGCGGACCTGATCGTTACCCTTGCCGGTCGCGCCGTGACAGACCGCCTCGGCGCCTTCATCGGCCGCAATTTCAATTTGGCGCCGCGCAATCAAGGGACGGGCGATCGAGGTGCCCAGCAGGTAGCTACCTTCATAGATCGCATTCCCGCGCAACATTGGGAACACATGGTCCTTGACGAACACCTCGCGGAGATCCTCCACGTAGACTTTCTTCACGCCCAGGGACTGCGCCTTCTTTTTGATGGCCTTCAGATCTTCGCCCTGCCCCAGGTCGGCACAAAACGCGATGACTTCGCAGCCATAGACCTCTTCCAGCCACTTCAGAATCACCGACGTGTCCAGGCCCCCCGAATAGGCCAATACCACTTTTTTGTACGATGACCGACTCATACGACTCCCTTTCACTTACGTGCTCCGTACAGGTTTCTTTCCGAGGAGCCTGACCAGAATGGCCTTCTGCATGTGCAATCGGTTCTCGGCTTGATCGAACACCACCGACTGCGGTCCATCCAACACCTCGGCACTGATTTCCTCACCGCGATGAGCCGGCAGACAATGCATGACCAGCGCATCCGGCTTCGCGCATTTCAATAGTCGCGCATTGAGCTGATAGGGCGCCAGGATCTTGAGACGCTTGGCTTGCTCCCGCTCCTGCCCCATGCTGATCCAGACGTCGGTATACACCACATCCGCATCTTTCACGGCCACAAACGGATCGGCGCCGATTTCAATCACCGCACCGGTCTGCCGGGCTTCCTCCCGGGCTCGATCCACAATGCCCCGATCCGGCTGATATCCGAGCGGGCAACCGACGGCGATCGTCATCCCCATCTTCGCCGCCGCCTCGATCAGAGAATTCGTCACGTTGTTGCCGTCGCCGACATACGCGATCTTGATGCCTTTCAGCCGCCGTTTCTTTTCCTGAATGGTCAACAGGTCGGACAGGGCCTGGCAGGGGTGATTCAAGTCGGTCAGCCCGTTGATGACGGGAATGCTCGCCTCGCGGGCCCATTCTTCGGCAATCGCGTGATCAAAGGTGCGCAGGACAATTGCATCCAGATACCGAGACAGGACATGCGCCGTGTCGGCGACACTCTCGCCGCGCGACAACTGGATATCGCCCATGGGCAACACCATCGCCTGCCCACCGAGCTGATTCATCCCGGCCTCGAACGACACCCGCGTCCGGGTCGAAGGCTTCTGAAACAGCAGGCCCAACATGCGGCCCTGCAGCAGAGGATGGGACACCCCGCGACGCTGCTTCACTTTCAGTTGCGCAGCCAGGCGCAACAACCCCGTGAGCTCTGCGACGGGGATCGAGAGCAGTTCCAGAAAATCTTTCCCGAGACCGGCCCGGGAGGATGACCGATGCGGACGCCGCGACATACGCGCCCCTACAGGATTAATGGTGGCTTGATGTAGTTCGCTGACTCAACACCTGCGCAAGCGCGACCAGCAAGCGATCGATCTCGCGCTCCGTGATGATGAGTGGGGGAACGAAGCGCAGAACCCGATCGCCGGTGCAATTGATCAACAATCCGCGCGCCAGGCAATCGGCGACAACAGCTTTCCCATCGATATCCAATTCCACGCCTTGCAACAGACCAAGTCCGCGCACGTCCTTCACGCAACGATGCCGGTCCTTCAGAACAGCCAACCCTTTGGCCAACGTCTCACCCATGCGCCGTCCCTGGTCCAGAATCTTCCCTTCCAGCAGCACTCGCAATACCGCCAGCGCGGCCGCACAGGCCAGAGGATTACCGCCAAAGGTCGAGGCGTGGGTTCCAGGAGAGAAGGCCTGCGCCACAGTGTCCGTCGCTAGACAGGCCCCGATCGGGACACCACCGCCCAGCCCCTTCGCCAGGGTCATGATGTCCGGCTGCATACCGAACTGCTCGTAGCAAAAAAGCGTGCCCGTGCGCCCCATGCCGGTTTGCACTTCATCGAAAATCAGCAACACATCGCGCTCCCGGCAGAGGTCGCGCAAGCCCTGCATATAGCCCCGATCGGCCACATGCACTCCGCCTTCAGCCTGAATGGGCTCCAACAGGACGGCGGCGGTTTTCGATGTGATCGCGCGCTCGACTTCCGAGAGATCGTTGAACGTCACATGCGAAAACCCCGGCATGAGCGGAGCGAATCCCTTCTGCACCTTCTCCTGACCGGTGGCGGTCAAGGTGGCCATGGTGCGCCCGTGAAAGGAGTTCGTCATCGTGACGATCTCGTAGCGGTCTGCTCCGTACTTATCGTACGAATACTTTCGGGCCAACTTGATCGCCGCTTCGTTCGCTTCCGCGCCGCTGTTACAGAAGAAGACTTTCTGCGCAAACGAATGTTCGACCAGGGTCTGAGCAAGCCGCACCTGCGGCTCGGTATAATAAAGGTTCGATGTGTGGATCAGGTGCTGCACCTGTTTTTGAATCGCCAGCACCAGGTCCGGATGTCCATGACCGAGGAGATTGACCGCAATGCCGGCCACAAAGTCGATGTACTCCCGGCCTTCCAGGTCGTAGACCTTCGAGCCACGTCCCCGCACGATCGAAATCGGCTGGCGCGTATAGGTGTTCATCAAGTACTGTTCGGCATTGAGACGCAACTCACCCGTCGGCATGGCACACCTCTCCCATCGTGAGTCGGCGAAGCTACCATAGGGCACAGGTGAAAGCAACCGAACGCACGCCTGTCAGCAGCTCCTGGCGCGGCCGGCGGTCTGTTTCGAACCCTGCCGCTTACGGAGGGCCGCCCTTGACGGGGAGAGACGGCGGATGGGATAAGGTGACCGTATGAAATCCTGTTCACAATGCCGACAAGAAAACCGGGACGATGCCCGCTTTTGCCACCAATGCGGCGGCGCCTTCGCCGTTGAAAGCCAGGAAACTGTGGTGGAGGCGGACTCGGCACCTTCGCCGCAGACGGATGCAGAGCTCTGGAAAGCCTTCATCGGCCCCAATGCCGACCGCTACCTGGAGACCTTCAAGAAATTCACGGGGCCGTCCGGGCCCAAATTCGCCTTGACCTGGCACTGGCCAGCCTTCGTCTTTGAGCCCTTCCTCTGGTTTCTCTACCGGAAGATGTACGTCTACGCGCTGATCTATGCCATCGGCCCGGCGATGGCGTTCTATATCACCCAGGACCTCTCCGCCGACCTCATCTGGCGTGTCATTGCAGGCGCCAGCGCCAACTATATCTATTTCTGGCATGCCAAGGAACAGCTCGCCAAGATCAAAGGCGAACGGGCCACGGGTGGAGAAGCCAGACAGCAGATGTTGGGAGAATTAGGCGGCGTGCAGCCGTACGTCGTGTGGGTCGGCGTCGGCCTCCTGGTCCTGAAGATCGGCCTGGTCGTCGCCATGTTCAAGGACGGACCGCCTGACGGGTCGAAGAATCCTCCCGCCAAACCCCACCCCGCCAGCGTCACGCACGTCTAGCAAAACAACGTTCACAAGTCGGCTCCAGCTTTCTGACAACAGCTGTCACAAATCTGAGGCGCCTATTTCAGGCGGGATAAGAAGCTCAACGGATCTTTTACAAACTGAAAGGCAGTGGATTCCCGGATTTCATCTTTCAAAGCCGACAAACCAGGCTCTATCACCTTCCCGCCTTCACTGATGAGCCAGCACTGAAGATCGCGTGAAAACTGCACTGCAGTCTCCAGCAACTCAATCGTTGTCTCCCTCAAGTCAAAACGGAATTGGACTTCTACAAGAGACTCACCCTCTCGCAAAATCGTTAAACACGACGTCTCAAGGCTACCAAGCACCTCAAGATCCTTCGACCATGTCTTCCCAGACGGAAGCATCTTTTCCACATCGCGCAACAGCGTAACGGGTAGCCGCTGATCCTTCCACCACACAACGGACTCTCGCTGCTCTTCAGTGAGAACCATCCCTGCACGCAACGAGTTCGCCTCTGCGACCGCCTTCGGCACTAACTCGATTTGAAATTGCCAGACAGCCATTACCTAACCCGAACCCTCGGGGGCGGAATCCACCCTCCAGCTCGACTCATGAAACACCGGCCTTCGCTATTCGGACAGACGCTGCCGCTGCCACTCGATCCAGGATACGAACCAGTCGAAATCCTGCTGGTAGGCGGCTCCACTCAGATCAGGCGCGGCCTGGGTCTGCTCCAGTTGCGTGTAGGTGCGCGGCCAGTTCTTTTGCCACCAGGACTTGAGCTCGTCCGGGCCGTAGGGCTGCCCGTTGGGGTTGGTGATGCCGGCTGCCGCGCAGAGCCCGGCCACAAGCGGCCAGTAGCGATCCTTGCCAAGACCGACGCTCCGGAAATGTTCGCGAAGCAGGAAGACCACCCAGAGTTCGGCGCTGTTCTTCTTGTTATGCTTGAAAGGCTGCGTTTGTCGCAGTGGAACCGGGTCGAAGGTTTTGATGACCGACGTGTAATCCGGACCTCCGTAGCTCCCCGCCGACTCGGCAATCCCCTGCAGCATGTTGGCGAGTTCCACCTCGACGACCGGCGAGCGGGCCGGGCTGTGGTCAGGGCCTCCGGTACTCAACGGATTGGCCACCGTCAGCAATTCGATCAACGGCTTGAGCTCACGCAACCGAACGGCGGCGGCTTTGAGAATCTGCTCGGACTCGAGCCAGTAATCCGGATCGCCCTTGGAGGCCCGTTCCCGACCGGGCGGCGGCAACACCACGGGAATCCAGTAGCGCACCAGCACAAAGAGGACGTATTCAACCTCGCCACCGGCCTGCGCGACACCAGCCAGCGCCTGACTGACCCCGAGCGCCCGCCGAAAAAAGGCTTCGACCCTGTCTTCAACCTGCAGGCGCCGTCCCATTGCGCGCCACCACTCCTGCAATGGGGTCCAGCCTGAGGGGGAACGTTCCGTCATCGATGCGCTCCGGCGTGAGGAGAAACCGGCGGCATGGTACTGGCTGCCTCATCTGATTGCAACTCAGCATGACGGAGCCACGGCGCACTTCCGTGGGCTCATCCCGCTTGACAGGGCGAAGGGGAAATCGCATAAGCTGTCCTGAAACCGTTCTATCCTTTCGGACAAGGAGACGAGGCACGATGAGCAAATTGGTTCTCATTCGTCATGGCGAGTCGCAGTGGAATCTTGAAAACCGCTTCACCGGCTGGGTGGATGTCCCCCTCTCCCCGAAAGGTATCGAAGAGGCGAAGGCGGCAGGAAAAAAACTGGCGGGGTTCACATTCGATCGCGCCTTTTCGTCCGTGCTGGCCCGTGCCAACGAAACGTTGCGCCTCGTCCTCGAAGGGATCGGACAGACCGGGATTCCCATAGAAAAAGACAAGGCGCTGAACGAGCGCATGTACGGAGAGCTGCAGGGGCTCAACAAAGCCGAAACGGCCAAGAAGTTCGGGGATGAGCAGGTGAAAATCTGGCGCCGGAGCTACGATGTACGGCCACCGGGCGGAGAAAGCTTGAAAGACACAGCGGAGCGGGTGCTCCCCTACTACGACAGCCGCATCAAGCCCTACGTGCTCAAAGGAGAAACGATCCTCATCGCCGCCCATGGAAACAGCCTGCGAGCGCTGGTGATGCAGCTCGAGCAGCTGACCCGGGAGCAGGTCCTGGAACTCAACATTCCAACCGGAGCCCCGCTGCTCTATGAGCTCGACAACAACGGGAAGGTGCTGTCACACCGGTATCTCTAACAGGAAACAGGAGGGCGCGGCCGACAGCCTACACGCACTGGCTCAGCAACTCCTGGTACTTATCCAAGGGCACCAGATCAGGCAGGAGCACGAGCAACTTCGGCCGATCCTCCGGTTGAATCAAACATTGATTTTCGAGCAGATCTGAGATTTCCTCGGAGGCGGCCATGGCGCCGCCTTCGTAATCCCCCACCGGCGCATAGAGTGCGCGCCGTTCTTCCATTTCGACCAGGTAGTCCTCCCACTTCACCGACTCAAGCTTGAACGTCGCAGCCCAATCCGCCTGAATCAATTCCAGCACCCGCTGAAACAGGACCTCGCGGTACTTCCGTGGAATGTGGGCATTGACGGCCGCATGAACCCAGTAGAGCGTGAAAGAGAGGAGCTCTCGCGTCATCGTCTCCTCATGTTCTTCCTGGCCCTCGATGCCATATTCGCTCAACAGCTCAACGGAAACCCGGCGTGGAATCAGTTTGTACAAGGCGTCGGCAACTTCGGCCGGCGTCATGGCTCCTTTTGGCATACTCATCCTCCCGAAAGGGAACCCAGCATACTGGAGCCCCGCGCGCATTGACAACCCTGGACGGTGAACTGCCACGCGGCGTCGATTGCTTGTCCGCCGGAAGGGCCTATGCTACATAAAGCCTCATCACCGTGAGACGCAGAACCATGACACCTATGCGACCTGTTCGAGCACTGTTCATCGGCCTCGCCTTCCTCGGCATCCTCTGGGCTGCACCGACCACAGCAGCAGAGGTGCAGGAGCCACGCTGGGGCTTCAGCACCGATCTTGGCCTCTGGAGCGGCACCACCAACGACACCACCTTCGCACTCGGCTTCGGGCTCGATTACTACATGGACCAGAACTTTTCGTTCGGCGGGATGGCGCTCTTCACGCCGGTCGGGGACCTGACACAGATCGGCATCGCGGGAGTCGCGAAGTATCATCTTCGCCTGAATAGCGGATTCAATCTGGTGCCGTTCGCCGGACTAGGCATTCTCCACGCGGACCTCAACCGAGGCAGCGGCGCCACCAAAGTTGATCGCAACGACACCAGCCACTTTATTCCCCTCGGCATGTCGCTGGAATATCAGGTCGGTCCCAAAATCGCCTTCTCGACCACCCTCATGGTAAACCTGCACCACATCACCCTCTCGCCACCCGTCGCCAACGACAACACCAGCGTGGCACTCCTCTTCGGTATCCGCTGGGGGCCGTAACGAGGCCACAGTGAACGACAGCTCCGGCGAACTGCACTGAGCATGTCGAAAATTTGAGTACCGCGAGAACGGCGCCAGAAGCACATCCAGCACTTCAGTTTCGGACTCCACCGCCGCTCAAACGGATTTCCAGCGAGGCCGCAACGAAGCGAGGAGGCGAGGCGTACCCTTGCGGTACATTGAGCCCCGGAGCGAGACGAGAACGAAGATGGGGAACCGCTTCAGCGGCTGTCAAGCGGCTTGGGCGGGGCGCCACCGCAACCCCACATGCAACAATTCCTGCAGCAGGTCTTTGTAGGCGAGGTCAGCTTTTTCGGCCGAGTCGGCAAAATCTTCGCCGGTGGCGATCTGAGGATTGGGATTCGCTTCGAGCACGTAGACGTTACCGTCTTTGTCCATCCGCATATCGATGCGAGCGTAACCACTCAGCCCCAATGCACGATAGACGCGCTTGGCCAGGTGCTGAATATGGTCGACGACTCCGTCCGGGAGGTTCCTCGCTTCGCACGAGCAGATGCCGTACTTGTCCTGGTACTTGCGGCTCCACTTCACTCGCTCCGTCGCGATGCGGCGGGCCTCATCCGGCATCTTGTCCATCACGAGTTCCCAGACCGGAAACACTTGCAGGTGCGCATTGCCCATCACCCCGACATAGAGCTCGCGTCCTTCGATGTACCGCTCGATGAGGGCTCCAGTGCCGACATTGTCGTGGATGAATGCCACCCGTTCCCGCAACTTCTCATCGTCATCGACAATCGAGGCCTGCGAAATCCCCAGCGATGCCTCTTCGCTGATCGACTTCACGATCAATGGGAAGGGCAGGTATTTGGGTCGCCGCACCATGCGATGCAGGGGCACGACCATGAATTCAGGGTATGGAATACGATGGTACGACATCACCTGCTTCGCCAGCGCCTTGTCGCGCGCAAGCATGAGGCCGCGTGGATTGCAGCCGGTGTAGGGAATGCGCATCAATTCGAGATAGGACACCACGTTCTGGTCGTAGACCGCCCGCCCGTCGAACTCCTCCAGTAAATTGAACGCAATGTGGGGCTTCCAATCCTCGACGGCCGCACGAATCACTTCCAGATCGCTCTTGACCCCGAGCGGCTGGACATCATGGCCGAGTTTCCGGAGGGTGGAGACCACATCGTACTCAGTCTTCCAGGCCGCGCCTTCAAGGTCCTGCCCGTTCAGTTGATCGGGAGGCACAAGATCCTTGTGCATCAAAACAAGCACGCGCAATCGTCTCATAGTGCCACCTTGTGCCGGCCGCTGTGCAGATAGTTCATGGTCTGCACCGTCAGGAGAATCGCAAAATCCAGCTTGGCCTGCTCTTTATGCTGGGTCAGGTGTAATTTCGACGCCTGACATCGTTCGATCATGCCTTCCAACACCTGATCGATGGTGTACTGATATTCGCCGGTCCATTCAGCGACCCGGCGACGGATTTCTTTTCTGGTCCGACGGAGAAACTCGGCAGCGCTGGGATTTTTGGCATGGGTCGGCCCGTCGGAAAACAGCTTCTTCAGATCCGTATCGTACGACGGCGTGCGGCCGATCCCGTAGTGCTTCCGCTTTTCCTCGTAGTGATCCCGGAGGGTCTTATAGATGCGCGGGAGCGGATCCAGCAGTTGCCGTCCGGTGACGACCGGTGTCGTACCCGCCAATTCGCCCATGAGTCGGTCCATGAAATCCAGCTTCTTTATCACCGGCCAGCCTCGATACCGCTCCTTCCAGAGCGAGTGCGGATCGAGCCACACGGCAAAGGTTTCCGCGAAGTCTTCATCCGGATGGCTCTGGGCATACCAAACATCCAGGTGGCGCACGAAACTCCGGCTATAAGGGCGCGGCGTGTAATACTCGGGATAGGGCTGGGACGAACGTCCGAAGAGTTTCTGGCGACGACGACGACGACGAAGCAGGTAGGCGTTTTCAATGGCATGGCCGGCCTCGTGCCGGAGGATCCGCATGCACCAGTCCCTGGTGCCGCCTTCCACTTCCAACATCTGACTCGCTTCCAGTTTTGTCAGCCGGGGATGCGCAAGATAAAACGGCACGGCAATTCCAGGCACACCATCCGGCGTGAACCATTCGTCCGAGATCCAGAAGTGTGGCCGGAAGGTGAGCCTGCGCGTCTCCAACTCACGAGCGAGTTGTGCCATGGGCTCTTGATAGAAGGTCCCTTCGAGGCGCAGGTCCAGATCGCACATGCGCAGATCGAGGAGCTGTTCGTCGGTCCACTCCGCCCAAACCGGAACAGGATCGGTCGCGCCGAGCCCTTGTCCGCGATGATTCTTTGTCCGCCCCATCGTTCAGCCACCAAAAAGCCCCGTTCGGCGCCGTTTTGTTCTGTTTCAACTATAGCAGCTCATGGAAATTATGCAGGGCGGTCTCCTTCGACCAACGATGCAACACTCAGGGAAAACCCGCAGGCGGTTAGCGATGCGAACCGGCCGGTTCTTTGTGGACACAGAGGCTGCCGGTTACGGATTACAGGGCGGGCTCACGATTGAGCAGATGGGGAACTCCGCCCCAGATGTGGTCGATGACAAACTGCAGATAGTCACGCGATTGATCCGGTTGTTCCCGCCAGTCGGGGATGATCTCATGCACGTCCAGAATCGGCTGATCGATTCCGTAACATAGGTGATTGAAGAGAGGGACTTCTCGACCGAATTCCCCGCGAATCCACGCCTGATGGTTCCTGCCCATGGCAATGACGACGGCGGTCTCCTCGGTCAAGTCGCGCGTCAGCTTCCGTTGACGGTGGCGGGACGGATCGACCCCCTTCTCACGAAGGCCGGCCAGGACCACGGGATGGATCTCCTGCGGTAACGCCTCGATGCCGGCGGATCCGATCAGGTACCCGACCCGCGAGCCGAGCTGAGCCTTCAACGCATATTCGGCCACGAGGCTTCTGAAAATATTGCCCGAACACACGAACAGAATCGACGTCATCGCCTCAGCCTGTCAGTCTGAATGCCCCTGTTCACGGCTATCCCAATCACGGCCCCGGTTGCGCTACAATGCCGGGCCATGCAGAGCACAACCACCCCACCATCCCCAGGCACCGCACAGCCGACCAGGCACTCCAACGAGATCGAACGCGTGCACACCCGCCTCTGCCGCCTGGTGGGACAAGCCATTGCCGACTACCGCATGATCGAGGAAGGCGACAAGGTCATGGTCTGCCTTTCCGGCGGGAAAGACAGTTACGGGCTCCTGGAGATCCTGCTGTCGATCCGCAGCCGTGCGCCGATCCATTTCGACATCATTGCCGTCAACCTGGATCAGAAGCAACCGGGGTTCCCCGCCCATGTCCTTCCGGAATACCTGACCAGGCGCGGCGTGCCCTTCCATATCGAAACGCGCGATACCTACTCCGTCGTCAAACGCCTCATCCCCGAAGGCCAGACCACCTGCTCACTCTGCTCGCGCCTCCGTCGCGGCCATCTCTACCGGCTGGCCACGGAACTGGGCGCCACCAAGATTGCCCTTGGCCATCACCGCAATGACATTCTGGAAACGCTGCTGCTGAATCTGTTGTTCACCGGCAAGATGAAGGCCATGCCGCCCAAGCTGCGTTCGAAAAGCGGCCGCCATGTAGTCATTCGCCCCCTGGCCTATGTGAAGGAAGCCGATCTGGCGCGGTACGCCGCCTTGCTCCAGTTCCCGATCATCCCCTGCGACCTCTGCGGCTCACAGGAGGACCTCAAGCGGAAGCAGGTCAAAACCTTACTGCAGGACTGGGATAAACGGTTCCCCGGTTCCAACGACAGCATGTTCGCCGCCCTCGGCAATATCGCACCGTCGCTGCTGTTGGATCGAACCCTATTCGACTTCTCATCCCTCAAGGCAGATGCCTCCCCAACAGAACCAGCCGCGAGTGATTCTGAAGACGATTTGCTCTAGCCCGACGCGCTGCTGCCTATAGCAGGCTGTGGGAAAACTCGGTTGGCATGCGAACACTCAGATGGTCCACATCGAGTGGCATAGCAGAAGAATACCCCGCAAGATGCGCAAAATGGCCGTCCAGCGTTGAGCCTCTATGCGATGCGAGAACGCCGTTGGCGGAATTTTTCCGCATCCTGCTAGACAGACCGGCGGATGCGAAACATCTCTAGAAGGGATTGCCGGAGCAGTACCGGAAGTCAGACACGCTGGCGGAGATGGGTGCGACGGCCGCATCGCAAACATCGATAAGGATAGTAGCCGATCAGGAAGAAGAAAAAATCCAACAGGCCCTGGCGGCGGGAACGTTTCGTATAACCTGAACATTTGCCGCAATACGACATCGTACACTCTCACTTGTTGAACATCCGGTCCACTGCTTCCAACGGCCGGGATTGGAAGGAAATATCCTACTGAAACATCCTAGGGCCATGCAAGTCTAGTTTGCACGACGTGTCCGTCGTCACTCGGCCACGGGAGTCGTCTCAACGTGACACAATTGCTGTCGGTCGATCAGGTGCGCAGACGTGCCAGGCAAGGAAGTGTGCCGGACTCAGACCGGCTAGGTTCGACGGCGGAGACGAAACCGGTAGACGCAAATGGTGCAGCGAAATGGATAGAACCCGATGAGATGCATGAAAAAATCCCGCCAACCATGACGGGTCACTCGCTTAGCCTCACCTGAACACATTGGACAATAGACCATGGACTCTTGCGGCGCGCCTTTCTCCGTCGCATCGGGTAAGATGACCGAGGTGCGCGGGGACGTGAGTGTGAATCAGTTTGCTACGGGGACGCAAGTCCCATCGAAGGAGGCCGGCCGGCGACATGAAGCGGTCCACACCATCCCGCCGGCCTGCAGCCGAGCCCCCGCTGTGGTCGATCGCGGCCGCAGCCGGCGTGATCATCCTCACCCCGATGTTGCTGTATTCCCTTGCGCCTGAAGGGCCGATTCGCGAAGGTGATACCGTCTTCTCCAGCGGAGCCCACAAGGTATCGCTCTTTGAACCTGACCGCTACCGGCAGGCCGGCTACGAGGCGACCTGCATGCTCGATCCGAAAGACCCGCTCATTGTGACCCATTCCCCCTCAGAAGATGAGTCGGGCGAGGTGATCATCGCCCAGGTCCAAGGCAAAAGCACCATCGAGTGGCCGTTTTGCCCGCCGCAAGCGGAACTTCTCGTCAAACGACACCACATCACCCAACAGCCCAGCATCCTTCAGGACATACGTGACGGACTGCTGCGCCTGTTCAAACCTTCGTAGCGACAGAACCCTCCCCGCCCGGCGTTACGCCTTGAGCAACGACGCATAGTGCTGACGAAACTTGGCCACTTTGGGTCCGACGACGTAGGCGCAGTAGCCCTCAAACGGATTCCGTGCAAAATACTCCTGGTGATAGGCTTCGGCCTCATACCACCGGGTCGCCGGCACCACTTCGGTCACAATCGGATTGGGATAGACGCGCTCCCGCGTGACGGCAGCAATCACCTCCTGAGCAATCTGCTGCTGCTCCGGGGAATGGTAAAAAATGCCGGATCGATACTGCGTGCCGATATCGTTGCCCTGCCGATTGCGCGTCGTCGGATCATGAATCACGAAAAATACGTTCAAGAGATCACGATACGTCACCAACCGCGGATCGAACGTGATCCGCACGGCCTCCGCATGCCCCGTGTGCCCACCACACACCTGCTCATATGTGGGGGCATCCACCTGCCCGCCGATATATCCCGACTCGACCGACCGCACCCCGTTCACCTGGTCGTATACGGCTTCAAGACACCAGAAACAGCCCCCTGCCAATGTGGCGATGTCCGTCGTTTCCTGCCCCATGTCCCACCTCGTCGTTGACTCGCACCGGCAGGCTAGGCCTGCCCTCCATTCCACCACTCCCGCCCTTCACGCTTCAACAAAGCCTCTGCCTCCGGTGGCCCCCAGCTTCCACTCGGGTAATTCGGGAACGACGCCGGTCCGGGAAGGGACTTCCACACGTCGAGAATCGTTTGCACGACAGCCCAGCCCAGTTCGATATTGTCCGCGCGCTGGAAGAGCGTCGCATCCCCGGCCATGGCATCGTGCAAGAGGGTCTCATAACCGGTCTGGGGGGCGTTGCCGAAATAGTCGGCATACTGAAAGTCCATGTCCACCGTGCCGATCCGGACCGTCGGTCCCGGCACCTTGGCATCGAAACGCAGGGAAATGCCTTCATCCGGCTGGATGCGGATCACGAGCACGTTCGGAACCAATCGATCCACCTGAGTTTTTCTAAACAACATGAACGGCGCCCGCTTAAACTGCACCACAATCTCCGTCAACCGCCTGGTCATCCGCTTCCCGGTCCGGAGATAAAACGGGACCCCGGCCCAGCGCCAGTTATCGATGAACAGCTTCATCGCCACATAGGTCTCGGTCATCGACTCGGACCCCACATGCGGCTCCGACCGATACCCCGTTACCGCCTTCCCGTCGGACGTGCCCGGGCCATACTGCCCGAACGAAACAAACCGCAGCACGTCCAGCGAACTCAGCGGGACAACCCCGCGCAACACCTTGGCCTTTTCGTCGCGTACGGCATCGGCGGCAAAGGAGTTGGGCGGTTCCATCGCCAGAAAGCAAAGCAGTTGCAGCAGGTGATTCGGCACCATATCCCGCAACGCGCCGGCCTGTTCATAATAGCGGCCCCGATGCTCCACCCCGAGACTCTCCGCCACGGTGATTTGCACATGGTCGATGTACTGGCGATTCCAGACCGGCTCGAAGATCCCGTTGGCAAACCGGAAGACCAGAATATTCTGCACCGTCTCTTTCCCGAGATAGTGATCGATCCGGTAGATCTGCCGTTCTTGCAAGACCCGTTGGAGCTCGTGGTTCAGCGCCCGCGCCGATTCCAGGTCATGTCCGAACGGTTTTTCGATGACGACGCGACGCCATGTGCCCTCACGTTCGACCGTCAGACCATACTCTCCCAGATGCGTCACGATTTGTCCGAACAGACCGGGAATGGTGGCCATGTAAAAAATATAGTTGCCCTGGGTACCCGAGGACGCATCGACCTGCTGCAGCAACTCGTTCAGCCGTCGATAGGTGGCGCCCTCTTGGAAATCCCCGGCCAGGTAATGCACGCGCTCCGACAACGCCTGCCAGACCGATCGATCCACGGTCGCCGGCAGATAGTCGCCCATCATCCGATCCAACTTCTCGCGAAACTCCGCCGTCGTCATCTCGGGACGGTCCAACCCTACGATGGCGAACCCCTCCGGCAAAAAATGGCCGGCCATGAGATTGTAGACCGCCGGAATCAGTTTTCGCTTCGCCAGGTCGCCATCGATCCCGAAGATGACCATGACGCAAGGAGTGCGCAGCTGGGGGAGGTCCATCAGAGGCTCCGCGCTCATCGCTCTGGCCGTTCAATCAGCATGGGGCATCCTGCCTGATCCCTGCTACAACCGCAACCTCCTCCGCGGGCTCATGACGGTTCTGCCATTTGAGTAGGCGCCCGGCCTGCCCCGTGATACTCATGGAAGGGACGACACACCTGACAACCGGACGGGCACCTCCAACATGCCGCTGCCATCTCCTCCGTCACCTGCTCCTCCTCTCCGAGTCCCGCTCCCTGGATTGAGACGGTGGAGTACCTTCGCCGCACTCTGCGGCATGCTCGCCATGATGGCTGGCGCCGGATTCGTGAGCGGCACGACGCCGCAGCTCACCCCCCGGGATGTGCGCATCGAAGTGCCGGCCGAGAGTTTGTTCGGCTCACTACCGGTCAACCGGAGTCTGACGGTTTCGATTCATGTCCAGGAACCACCGGTCAATCGCGGAGAACCGCTCGTTGCTGTCTTTGAAACTCCGTCCTCCGCGCCCTACGTGGTCCCGTTGGAAATCGATCACGCCCGGCATCACTATTCCGCCACCGTCGACCTCGGTCGGCTGTCAGGCACCATGGGCACTCCCCCGAAAGCGACCGCCCTTCAGGTGCTCATCGGCCGCCGACAAGGGTTACACGTGGAAGCCCTCGTGCGCCGTACCGTCGTCGTCACCCTTGCGATTCCGGGATACGCCGATCATCGCTCAGGCCGGGCGGATCTCGCCAACCACATGGCCAATGGTTCAGGGCCTCCCCGAAACCAACCAGCCGACCTGGCGTTGCTGGACGGACAGGTTGAAGAAGAGGAATTGGTCGGGAACGGGGGACTGCCACAGCAGGAAGGCTATTGGAAGATGCTGCAGGGACTGATCCATAAAGGGATGCCGGATGGAGCGGCCACTCGGCGCGGGAGAGAGATCGGCAGGATGCCGGGGATCGGGTTTCGGCTGTATGCCAACGGCGAGGCTCAGTTGATCGAAGTCGAACGTAGTTCAGGGGATTTGGAACTCGATCAGGCGGCGGTCCTGGCCGTCGTCAACGCCCACCCCTTTCCTCCGTTTCCGCCCGGAACCAGCGACACCCACGTCGATGTGCATGTCGAGATTCCCGGCCTTCCCCGTTAGAACGGCACCGGGTCTCACCGGACCCCGGACGCGCTAATTGTTGTGCGTCCGCTTCAGCCAGTCGATAAAGCGCTGGAGCCTCGTCTGCTCCTCGTCGTGCACGTGCACAAACACCAGTCCAAAGCCTGTGGCATTCGTCCAGCGCACTTCGGCGACCTCGACCGTCATGGGTTCATACGGAGCCGGAAACTCGACGTGGAGGGAGAGACAGGCGCGTGCAGGGAGCGACTCCTCGCTCACGACATGGCAACCTTCATTGGACAGACTGGTGACCAACCCGCTTCCGGCAAGCGCATTCCCCGAAAACGTGAGCGGCACTTCGATTTCATAGCGGGGACTATCGCGACGCTCCACATGTGCCTTTCAAAAGATCAGGGATCTGGACTCGATCCATAAAAATGTCCGGAAATGGATACGCTGTTCCGCTCCCGAAATCAACCGTGCTGCCCGGAGTATCACGAGCCTGCGCACCGGCCCTGTTGCCGCTCGAGGCCTGGACGATCAGTCGGTCGGCGTATCGCTTAGGATACAAGGCCGTATCTCTTGTGACAGCCTGAATCACCCCGCCCATCGCTGAAACAACCAGACACCCTTGAACCACCGGAATATCCAGTCCGGCATGCCACCCACTCCTTGAAAGCCGGTTCCTGTTTCGGCTGGCACGAGGGTTGCTCGCTACAAGAGTACCAGTAGTTTGATCGACCCGAACGGGACCCTCAGAGGGAGCGTCTCATGGAGCACCTATCGGAGATTGTGATTACCGTCGTGGCCTTCGCAGCCTTGATCGGGCAGTGGATGACAGACCTCCGCACCATGCCGAACAGGAACCGCCCCACAAGCCCCGAAGAGCAATGAGACTGCCTCCGTCACCATGCAAGGACTCTGAGGCCGGGACGATAGACCATGCGCTTCGCCACCCCGATCGCGCCCCCTCGAAGACCCACCGGTAGGATTCTGGCTGTCATCGCCCTTGTCCTCATCCCGTTCCCTGTGAGCATCCCCCTGTCGCTGTGGCTGACAGGCCGGCGCCATTTCTCAGACAGTCCTGACCTGCTAGCCCCTCCCCACGACCGGACATCCTAACCCGGACTATTCGTGACTGCCGTCGCGAGGCGTTCGAGACGGAAGCCCGCCGAGGCTGCTCGCACGTCAGGCCGACGCAGGCGTACTGGCAGTCCGTCGAGGAGGCCGAACGAGAACCGCCTCGCCGGGCGACAGGATCGGACGCCGGAGCAGGGATTCATCAATAGTCCGGGTTAAGAGTTTCCCCGACTCCACAGGGCACTTGGCTCAGTTTGGAGCAGTCCCGCTAAAGTTCAGGAAAAACCCTGCCGAAAAGGTCCATACGCCCTCAGGAACGAGGGCCAAGGCAAGGAGGCCTTTATGGACATGGATCTTCGTTCATCCACTCGGGTCGCAGTGACCTACCCTGTTCGCCTGTCGGGCGACTCGATGATCGGCCAGGGAACCCTCATCAACCTCTCCGGACCCGGCTGCGCGGTTGAAACCACGCTGCCCGTCCAACCGGGCGACTACCTCGAACTCCATGTGATGGCGCCGGACCAGGCGCGACCGCTCACGGTGGGCCTCGCAAAAGTGCGCTGGGCTACCGAGAAAAAAGCCGGCATCGAATTTATCCGGGTGCGTCGGGATGAGCAGAGCCGCCTGCAACGCCTGATCGGCCAGGTGCTCGAAGAGTCGACCATGGAAGCCAGCACGAACGGGCACGAACTGACCGCTGCCTAATCAGAAGACATCGAGCAACTCAGCGAAGAGCGCGATAGGATAAGCCGTCGGGAGATGCGGGGGATAGAGCTCAGTGCCCTGCCGGATCCTTGGCGGAATCGGCCATCCGCTTGACGATAATTTTCCGGCCCACGGTCATGAGGGTGAAGGACGTCGCAAACGCGATCGGAACGAAGATCGCCGTCGCCACATTCGCATTCTTCAGCCAGCCCATCTCGTAACAGGCCTTCAGCACATAACTTCCCAAGCCCGTCAGGTAGTAGGTAATCACGATCACGGACAGACTCTCGACCGTGCGCTGCAGGATCGCCTGGGCCCGCGTGGTGGAGTCCACACTGATCAGCAGCTTCATGTTCTGATCCTGCAATTGGATATTCTGCTCCTGCAGCCGCAGTTCGATATGCGTCCGAAGCACCGCCACCGTCGCTTCAAAATCCTTCTCCATGGCATCGATACGCCGGAGCAACTGCTGGTAGCCCTCGGTCACGCCGGTGATTTTCCAGCTCACATACTCTGAGATCTGCCGGAGCGGCGGGTAGGGTCGCTCCTGCAACGCCGCGAGGTTGCTCTGCACGATGCGGTCGTACGGCACCGAGGCGGAGAGCCTGTATCGCATCGACTCCGCCAGCCGGCTCACTTGTAAGAGGTCCTGGGTCAGGACCGTCAACCATTTCTGCATGGTCGGCGGGGTCGTTCCGCCGAGCTGCTCGATCAAGACGGCGCGCTGATAGAGATGTCGCTGCTCGTAGTCATGGATTTGATCGACGGCGCGTGAAAACGCCTTCATCGGCAACATCACGAGGTGGTAATAGTTCTCGATGGCAACGATCGTATCCACGATTTTGGCGACCTGCTGCCGAAGCGCCTGTTCGGAGGTCGAGCAGATCAGATACCGTTCCCGATCGAACTCGTCAGGCGTGAAACTCGTGACCGCCACGATGTCGTCGCCCAGGATACGGCTGCCATAGACCATGGCCCCGGGCAGCCGCGCCGGAAGTTCCTGCTCCAGCGGCAGCTCTTGCGGCAAAAATAACAGGTCGAGCGCATTCACGCGGATGCCGAGCGGGCTCAGCGGCATCATGTAGCCGGGAAACGTGATCGGCCCGAAATCGAGCGGGGTGGCCGCGTCACGGACGACATGCCACACCTGGTAACTGTAATACTCAGTGTGGGCTTCCCACACGACGACGAGACGGTCACCGTTGGCCGCGACTTTAAACCCGTAGCCGAACCGGTCCTCGATGGCCCCTTCGGAAATCTCCAGGGCCTGCAGCAGCTGCTGGAACTCCCGGCGGCTATTGGGGCGTTCCAGCGGCGGATTGGCCATGCGATACGCCACATGGTGAATATGGGCCGGAACACCGAGCCACTGCGGGAGATACTGTTTATTGGATTGATGGATCCGGTTCAAAAATCCCGGCGGGCGGGAATCTGTTCCGGAAGGCTCCACGTGATCCGTCATAACACCCGGCGCTCCGAATAAAACCAGAGGAAGGCGCGTCTTAAATCCAACCCCAGCAGGCCTGCTTCAGAATGAAGCGGGTACCGCAGCCATGCCGCTGCGGCGGCAGAAACGTCCCTCGTCACTACTCATCTTCCTCTTCAATGTCTTCGATGCCTTCATAGCTCACATCCCCTTCATGAATGGATGTCGCCATCTTTTCACAGGCCGACTCAATGATCTCTTCAGCCTCTTCGGGTGAATCGGCTGAAATCAAGAATTTCACGGTAATTCCAAAGCGCTGGTTCACAATCGTACTCCTTCGGCGAATTAGGGGGCAGAAAGTCTGTCACCTGCTGTGGCTCAATACCATAAGCTCCCGAGTATTGTCACCCTTCTGTCTCACCCCAAATGAAACCGGAACAGGTCGACTGGGACGACCTACCCCCCGGAAACGGGTCCGGCGGCTGTTGATGGAGACGCTCGCAATGGTTTTAGAGGTGTGGGCAGCAGATCCGGCTCGGAGGGAAAACAATGCGGAATCGGGAGCAGGAGGGGAAGTCGAGCTGGCTACGCGGCGGCTGGAAACCTGGTCCCAACGCCCACTCACGGGAAGGCGCCGGGACCGCTCGATTATTTACGCAGCAGCATGTGGCCGCGCCGATTCTGTTGATGGCAGGCCTCGTCGTGGTCGGCGCAGAAGGGGCGATCCTTGCCATACGAGACAATCGCCACCTGCTTCGCGTTGACGCCCAGATCGACCAGGAAACTCTTGGCCGCCTTGGCTCGTTTTTCGCCGAGCACCAGGTTGTAATCGTGGGTCCCACGCTCATCGCAGTGCCCGGAGATCTTGAGGAGCGCCTTGGGGTTCTCCTTAAGCCAATCGGCATTGGTGGTCAGCGAAGCCACGCCGTCGTTGTCCGACACGTTATACCGGTCATACCCGTAAAACACGTCCTTGAGGCCGGCTTCCATCGCCGCCGCTTCTTCCCGTCGAATTTCTGCCGCCCACTTCTGATCCCGTTCATTCGACGTCAACATACTGCCGATCGGGCTCCGGCTTAATCGCTCCTCCCCGGCAATCTGGCCGTTCACCAACGGGGAGAAGCCGCGCAACTTGCCGCCCTCTGCCTCCGTCATACCCTCTTCCCGGCCGAGGGAAGGATACTGTCCATCTCGCGCACCGTCGCGCTTCGCATACTCGCTCCCGGAACGGCCCTCCTGAGACATGGACTGATCATCGGAGCCCGACTGAAACCACTTCATATTGCTACAGCCTGGTGCCGCTAACAGAACCATTGCCATTCCGCTCACCATCAGTTGCGATGCGCCACGGTACTTCATGAACCTTACTCCTTCACGCTGGGGTGTAACGTCTGCCTGACGTTACAAATATAGCACCGGCATACAATTCCTCAGGATTCCGCATGGGTGAGCCATAAATCATCGTCATTTCGTGCAGTTACCTAGCAAACTCCGGGTGACACCCGCCCGTGACAACTGAAAGAACCCGCCTATTTTCAGGCATTCTGAGAGGCAATCGTGCGGAGCGTGGCCAACACCGCGGAAACATGACCTGCTAGGAGAAGCAGGGGATGAACTGAGGACAGTAGGAAGCTATGAATGTGGACGTGAGAGGAAGATGTCTGTGCTGCTTGGTGCGCCCGGAGGGACTTGAACCCCCAACCCTCGGATCCGAAGGCGCACAAAGCACTTTAGAGACAGACAGCGATCAGGGAGGACAGATAGACATGTTCTCTTTATAGATCAATGCTTTTTGTATCAATCAATGAAGATCAGCGACGACTGAGGCATACCTGCAATCGTGACCAAAACCGGGACCGAACCGTGACCAAAACCGGGACCAGATTTCCTAACAAATGAGAGACGATCTGGCACATTCACTCGAACAGATCAGCGTGGGAGCCAGTACGTTCCAAGTAAAGGAATTCATCATCCGTTCGATAAATCAGCAGCCAGTCTGGGGCAATATGACATTCGCGGTGATGCTTCCAATTCCCAGAAAGGGCATGATCTCTGTTTCTGACAGGCAGAACTTTTTGGAATTGTAAGAGGTCAATGATGTCCTCGAGCTCATCGATGTCCTGTCCTCGTTTTTTGGCTAACTTAAGGTCTTTGAGAAAACGGCTGGTGGGTTTGATGGTGAGCAAGGCTAGACGCCCGTCTGGTTTCTGAGGGCGCGGAAGGTTTTAAAGGAAGGGAGTTTCTCCGGCTTGTTGGTTTCGTCAAAGGCGGCAATGGTCGTGGCATTTGGAATGGTGAGGGGGAAGGGAATACCTTGATGGAGTTCAACCTGAGCATAAAAAAGCCGTATGGCTTCTGCCTCACTAATCCCCAGGCGATCGAAGATTTTCACGGCTCTCTTTTTAAGGCCGATATCGATACGGGCATTAATACGGTCTGACATGGACAGATGCGACGCCTTCCTCATGTTTCACATTGTACGCCATTTGTCGCACAAGTCAATCATCTGTCAGAACAATCGCACCCTCCCCAAGAAATGAGACCATTGGCCAAGACGACGTAAAAAGGGCCCTAGAGACTGATAGCGATCAGGGAAAGCAGATGGATATTTTCTCCTTATAGAACAAAGGTTTTACCTTCAACCGATAAGGATCAGTGGTGATGGGGGCATACCCGCATTCGTGACCCAAACCCGGGACGAGATTTTCCTCGAAAACGAGACACGGTCTTGAGTCGAAACACGATACGCCTCCGCAACCCTTATCCAGCACGAACCTTGGGATTCGAGTATTCGAGTAGATAATGCTCGTTTACATTGCTTCAAGTGTCTCAAGAAAGGAGCCATAAAAGCCTATCAATCCGTCAGGGCGACCAGGGAAATTCCTTGTTGCTAGACCAAATACTCCGGTCCTTTCGTCGAAGACAATCTTATAACCGGATTGATCCTCAGGCACTTCCTCCAAAATGAGCCACAACTCAATTGATCCACTCCCAGAACAATCCTCGTAAACCCCCTTTGTCGGTTTGACAAGGCATCGCCGCAAGTCTACTCCATGTGCGTTTGAGCGAGACCAATTGCCGTCAATTTCTCGCTCAACTAATCGGGAGATTTCTGCTGCGTCCATTTCCGATGCGTCCGTTAAATTAGCCTAAGTGGTTATCTACCGCGATGTCGTCCCGCTCTGTGGATCTGGCTCTCCGACCACGGTCAGGCACTGTTGACCAAACACGGGCCCCATGCGCGTATCGATCGAGATGCTGCGAATCTTCTTCGCGGGTGGGTCCGCATTGGCCATGGCCTGCTCCACCGTGTTCAGGCCGTACGCTAAACCAAGAAAGAACAGAACACAGTCGCGACCAATGGTCAGCGGCTGCACCGTGCGATCTTCAGGGGTAATGCGGTTGGTGATGTTTATGCATCCGGTGAAAACCACGGATATCATCACGAAGGTAAGTATGCGCATTGGGCGACTATCTCCTCACCATGAGGCTTCTCGTCCGACGCCTCGCTCTTTTAATCTCATGCATGAAAAATGTGAAGCCTTCAGCCGAGAATAGCGTTAATTAGTGGTTCACTGATGGGCCAGAGACGCACTTACATTCATAAAGTCCCAGCAAACTTCTCGACAAGTTGGTGTGCGCAACGAACTCCAAGATCCTCACGTTCGTCTTTCACCAGCTGGCTCTGATTCGACGTCCATTCCTGCATTGAATGTTGCTGCGTATGGACATAGCACGTCGTCTGCCAAAGCAACTTCCTCTGGTCTAGATCGATTAACCTAGCTCGTACCCTATGGAACAGAATAGTTGGAGTCGTCATGTTCCAGTCCGACCATTTCGACAATTTGTTCTCACCATATTGGGTAAACGCCCATTGCAGTGTCTGAAAATCCAGGACTAGCCCATGATCATAGAGTCTGATTAATTCGCGCACATCGACTCCGTACTGCATTTCCCAGGGCTGAAAACGAGGAGCCGGCATCGCCTGAACATTCGTCAGGTGCATCTGCTCGCGCAGGGTAATGAGAAAGCGGTCTTTGACAGTCAACAGAGGATCTTCTACGCGGAACAGATCATGGCGCGACACACCTCCTTCGACCGATAATAAAGTCTCAGGGGCATAATGGATGGCGACCACCTCCGGATTGGTCTTGAGCCGCTCATGTACTTGTGGCTCCAGCTCGAAGTCGAGGTCAGCTTTAATGGACCGGTAGAGTTCACCGACACACGCATTCTGTGCCCCGAGGACGCACACCAGACAAAGAAGCTGCACCAGCTGTCTATAATGACTGGTTATCACGCGTTCATTCTCCTCACCCGATCGGTTTGTAACGGGGCAGCAGCGGAAGCTGTCGTTGCCAGAGAGGCAACCGATCTGACCGTATTCCCATCGATTCCCTTGGGGAGCGGATATCTCACCATCCCAGTCTTGGCCACATTCCCCAGATCCACTTCGATCCCTCTTCAAATTCAATCCGCGAGCCCAATACAGGCTGGCGATCCTTTTCAATGCCATCAAGCACAACAGCGAATTTCTCCTTCTGGGTGGGAGGGTCAATGTTGTAGGCGACACCTATGCACATTCTTCCTATGACATAGAACGGAACTTGTTCAACTTTCCATGCTGCCGATTCAAAGATCTCTGTGCATGGTTCGTTACGCTTTTTCTCTTCGGTAGAGAAGGGACCTGTAAACGTAGTGGGAAGCACCTCATGCCCTCGTTCGAGGATCAGAGTGACCTTGTTCGGGTCGAATGTAATGCCTTCTGTCTGCGCATCGAAAAGTATTCCGATCCAGAAAGGGCGTCGGCTAGGTCTTTCCCATAATGGAACGAGCGGAACCACGGGTCCGACTAGACCAAAACTATGTCCATTGTGCGGTACCAGTCGAATATTCAATTCCTGTAGAGAGAGCGCAGGGTAGGGATTTTTATCACTATCCAGATCGCAACTCTCAGGAAGAACAGACACACTGGACGATCGATAGCCGACCCAGACGCAGCCCGAAGATGAAAGAATGCAACCCAATAGGAGGGGCACCAAAACTGTTCTGAATAAAGGCATCGTTTCCCCTCCCATCGTCTATTCGGTTTACGGCAATCATTACTGTGCCGGCGAACCCGTCGGCTTAAGGTCAGTGCTGCCAAGTTCAGTGGCACATCGCGATTAGGCCCAGCGTGGAGCTGTACATATGTAGAAGCGGCAAACCGAAGTCAAACACCGTATACGTCCTACTTTGACCATAATAGATCAAGTGAAGCGGGGGCTGCGCCCCCGATCCCCCCGGCCGTCCGGTCCAGTGGT
>OBID01000078.1_pt1 | contig 42325 bp, 37 predicted proteins | sample 1519781 | NCBI WGS metagenome assembly OBID01 (sample SAMEA3991478, study PRJEB22521) | metagenome | biome: anthropogenic terrestrial biome; feature: sewage plant; material: sludge | place: Sweden | collected 2012-09-26 | reverse complement strand
TATCTAGAGCAACTCTTTTTTACTCAGCGGCTTACGATCTTAGAAAGTCATTCCGGGTATTGGTCTGGGCGGCCAAAACAGATAGATTTGGCATTTCAGGATATATTAATAGTAACAAAAGTTTAAACTGATGTTGTAAGGATGAAGGGAGTTCCTTGCATCTACTTCAGGCGTTGATGTTATATTCTTTTCACCGCTGCGCCTGCTCTCGATTTGTCCAAATAAACTTTGCAACTTAACTGCGTTAATAGATCCAAACAGAATACATGATATAGATGCAGGCATTTCTTTATTATCTTTAACTTTCATGAGATATAGCTACTATTTATTGATCACAGGATTTTTGCTTTTTATTGCCTGCAAGTCAAAATCAGACTTCCCAGCGGAGTTGGTTCAATTTACATCCTATCCGCAAAATCCGGTATTTAAAGGCACTGCCTCACCATCCGACTGGGATGAAATCATTCGTGAAAGAGGTTATATTTTAAAAGAAGATGACACCTATCATCTGTGGTATACCGGATACAAAGATACCACTGGTGCGGTGATGTCTCTCGGATATGCTACTTCGCCAGACGGATTGATCTGGACACGATATGCAGGAAATCCCATCTATGATTCGCTGCATACTGAAGATATGATGATCATCAAAGTAGATGATACTTACCAGATGTTTGCAGAGGGTAAAGGTGATATTGCACACCGACTCGTATCTACAAACCGTATTCATTGGCAGGATCTGGGTAGTCTGGATATCCGTTTGGTAAGTGGAGATCCTATCAGTGCGGGTCCATATGGCACGCCATCAGTAATTAAAGAGGGTAGCACCTGGTATTTGTTTTATGAACGCAACGATGATGCAATCTGGCTCGCCTCCTCCAAAGATTTACAGGTCTGGACAAATGTACAGGATGAACCTATTCTACTTAAAGGTCCGGAGTCCTACGATCGGTTTGGCGTAGCCATGAATCAGGTGATAAAGTATCATGATAAATATTATGGATATTACCATGGTACTCCGGATCAGGATTGGAGTACATGGAATACTAATGTGGCCGTATCCGAAGATTTAATTCATTGGACTAAATATTCGCAAAATCCCATCCTGCAAGAAAATAAATCGAGTGGTATCTTAGTACACGATGGAGCACAATACCGGATGTATACGATGCATCCGGAGGTATGTGTTCATTTTTTTAAGGATGGGGTGCGATAGGTTTGTCAGCAAATATCTGGCTTGCCCATTCTCTCACAAAGTACTATTTGATCCAATTGTAACAATATTATGTATTACACAAAGAGGGGTCAATCCACGGGCTTATATTTACAAAATGCAATTCACCAACAATGAAAATTAAGCTCATTTTACTGATTCTGGCTTTTCAATACACTACCATGGCGCAGGACAATACCAATCGGGTTTTCGCCAATTGTCCGCCAGGCACAGTCCTGAAAGCAAATATCCCTTATGCCAATGATACTTTAAAAAAACATCGCCTCGACATTTATTGGCCTAAAGATGTCAAACCTAATATGCCTCTGGTGGTTTGGTTCCATGGTGGAGCCTGGCGCACCAACGATCAATGTGGTGATATGAGTTATATGAAAAACACGATTGCCGAAATCCTCCAAAATGGATTTATGCTGGCATCCGTCGATTATCGATTTAGCACTCAATCAGTATTCCCCCAGATTGTGCAGGATTGTAATCTTGGGTTAGAATACCTCTACCAGCACGCCACTCAATACGGTATCGATAAAAAACGAATTGCTGTCATGGGCTTTTCGGCAGGATCTCATCTGATCTGCCTATCAGCTTTGGCACAGAACAATAAGATGAAATCCTTTGTGGCTCCTGGTGCAAAACAATCTTACAAAATAAAAGCAGTCGTTGATTTTTATGGTCCATCAGATCTGATCAGTCATACCAAGCCTGAGGAAGCTTTCGATCCCAATAGTCCTATCCACAATTTATTAGGAGCTTCAGCCATCGAACGACCCGATCTGGCCAGGATAGCCAGCCCGGTGACCTATATTGATAAAAATGACCCTCCCTTCCTCATCATCAATGGCGAAAAAGATGAGTCCGTCAATTATACCCAGGCAAAACTATTAGGTGCCTCCCTTTCTCTGGCAGGGGTCAAAAACGAAGTAATCATCGTCAAGGACGCACCACACTACGGAGCGTATTTTGATGTGGAGATGGTGAGGAGTAAAGTCATCGCTTTTTTGAAGGAGCATCTGAAATAAAGTGCTTTTTTAATTTAGGCCAACGGTCACCTACCCATTATTATGCTCCATTATCCGGGTCAGGCATCCTCTGACGATTTTAATCAATTTTATAAAGATCGATTTACCTGGCTTGTCAATGATCTAAAGAAAAAAAATATTTATAAGAAGTAGTGCCTTTGCGTAGAAGGCCCCTGGTTTTGACAAAAAAAACGGCACACCAGGTGCCGTTTTTATAAAAATTACTCTGAAGGTTATTTACTTTGAGCAGCCATGATAGGTACCCTGTCGAGATACATGATGACACGGTCTACCTGATCTGCTTCATTCATGTGCAGGTCTGTATGAATCCATTGGCGCATGGTTTTGCCGGTTTTATATTTGGAATATACCTGATACCAGCAAAGTACCCATGTGCCAGGTTGCTCCACACTCTGTGGTTGATTGACCTTAATAGGCAGATAGATTGGATTACTAAAAGTGAGTGTGTCAATCACATCATTTCTTCTTTTTTTCCAATATTCGGCTATTGCAGCCTTGCCAGCTAAAGAATCACCATTATTAAACATATAAACGGCATTGTCAGCATATCCGGCCACGAAGCCATCTACATCTCCTGCTGATAATGCAGCTATACTTTTGCCTGCCATCTCGGCATATTTTGCATCGGCAAATTCTGCAGGAGCCATTTTGGCTTCAGCAGCGACTGCAGGCTTGTCATCCATTTTTGCCTCCGGAGATTTTGTGTCATTACAGGCAGCGAATAAAATTGAGCATAAAGCCCATAAGATCATTTTTTTCATAAAAGTAATTTTAAGTTAGTTGAGGAAATTTAAATAATTTTAACCTAAAATTAACAAAAATAATGTAAGCCAAATAAAAAAACTGAAAGAGGTTTGCTTTCGGTTGTTGTTATTGATCTTTTTTTTCAATTATGAAAGGAAGCAAAACCAACTTGAGTAAGATTCCGGCCAGGCTCGTGCAGTTATAGTGTTTGATAATTATTTTGACCGGGAGATGAGACCGATATGTTTTCGGATTTAGCGCTGAAAGACTAAAATAGTCGCCAATTTTTTGATGAAAGGCTTAAAAACCAAAAGCCTTTGAAGACACCATGTTTTAAGCTATTTCCAAAACTGCACGTAGACAAAACAATTATTGGTTGGTCAATAAATTAATTGCACTGAATTATAATCATTTTAATAAAAAGCATGCTGCGAAAAACCCTTAAATAATCATATTATAAGTCTCTTTAACCTATAATCGATTGATTGATCCTCCTTCTACGAATACAGGATACTCTAGTTGAACAATTTGCATAAATTTACCGTATGGGTTCACAATATTTTAAATACATTTTGGGTGGTTTGTCGATCGTCCTTGTTTATGCTGCTTGTCGATCAGTCGAATGTCCGCCAAATAAAACAGAGCTTTTAAATAAATTCAATCAGTTTGTAAATGCCACGATGCAGACCAAGCAATTTTACAGTATTAAAGAATGGGAATCTAAAGACCAGGTGTTTTCAGGATACCTTCAAAACTGTTATCCTAAATATGATTCCTTATACTACCTGGATGAAAGACAAAAGTTTTGGACTGATGCGCTGAGGTATTATTTTAAAAGATATGACAATCGTGTCACCGTCGAATTACTAAACAATAAAAACCCTAACTCGCAAATAATGCAAAATCAAATTAAATCTACCTGGGCCAACCCTGATCAGGCCTTTACTCAGATTTTTCAGGAAATGACCGGATTAAAATTTGATGATGCCATGCAAGCAGTGAGAGATTCTACGTTGAAGTCTGAAAAATAGTGAAGAGATACTATGTATGATGTCATCCTGAGTTTTATTACTGCATTTTCACTTACTTATCTTGCTATACCCAATATCATCAAAGTGGCTACGGATAAGCATTTGTATGATCAACCCGATGATACCCGACGATCACACGAAACACCTATCCCGCGGTTAGGAGGCATAGGGATTTTTGCTGGCGTAGTATTGTCGGTAACATTATGGACACCTTTTCAGGTATTTGCCGATTTACAATATATACTTTGTGCACTGGTCATCATATTTTTTATAGGTATTAGGGATGATATACAAGGTGTGTCTCCTTTTTATAAAATGTTAGGCCAACTGATAGCAGCGTCCATATTGGTATTAAAGGCCGGCATAAAGCTAACCAGCTTGTATGGCATCATGGGTGTCTATGAGATCCCAGTGATACCTTCTATTTTATTAAGTATTTTTACCATCATTGTCATCATTAACGCATTTAACCTGATCGATGGTATTAATGGCCTTTCTGGCAGCATCACCGTCCTGATCACCTTAGCGCTTGGCACTTGGTTTTTATTGATCGATCGGTTGGAGATAGCAGTATTGGCATTTTCGTTGGCTGCCTCTGTGATCGCATTTCTCAATTATAATTTTACTCCAGCCAGGATCTTTATGGGTGATACAGGTGCCCTGCTGAATGGACTGGTATGTTCTATACTCACTATTAAATTTATCGAACTTCATCGTGAACTGCCCAATTCATATTATGCCTTCAAGGCAGCACCTGCCGTAGCGATAGGCGTGCTCATTCTACCATTATATGATACGCTGAGAGTGTTTACGATGCGGATCTTAAGAGGAAGATCACCCATGTCTCCGGATCGCAACCATATACATCACCTACTCATTGATTCCGGACTAGATCATATGCAGGCTACCGGTATCCTCGTAGCAGTCAATCTATTGTTCATATTTATGGTGTTATTTCTACAGACCATGGGCACGCTTAACTTGTTATTGCTGATATTGGCTATTGCCACCTTGCTGACGGGCATACTCTTCATGATCGTAAGACGAAGAAGATTGATGCAGCAAGTAGGTCATCAACCAGGCATTGAAAAACCAAAATAGGTGACTGTACTCCAAATCAGAGTTGATAGCTTCTAACCCAAAACAAAAGTAGACGATAGAAAACAAGGATCGAAGTGTCCTGTTTTTTACAGTTTTAATACTCGACCATATCCACCACATATAATAGATCAGGCCCAGGAATCCTATCAATCCAAATCGGGCTAAAACTGAAGTATAGGTGCAGTGTGGACTTAGATAGATTGACTCTGCTGGATATGACCCATTAAGCTTCATCTGCTCCATAGCTGGCACAAAATTTCTAGGGCCTACTCCGGTCCAGGGGTGTTCCAAAAAAATTTGAACGGCAGCAATCTTATTAGCCAAGTAGGGTGTCTTCACCAGGCTTAAGCCCATGTATTCAACCAATGGTTTTTGGGAATAAATATAGAAGGATGCATTGTTTTGGTGCACATCCTTCACCTGTTGGGGTAAAGCATGGGTAAAAATCAAATAGAGGATTAAAATGAAAACCCCTACACTGTTGATAAGCACTTTTGAATATCTTTTACCTCTAGTAATGCATAGGCAAACAAGGTCACTATAAATCAATATTGATTTTGACAAGGTCATTATCATTCCAAATATTCCAGCAGCGATTACTACCTTGTTTGTCTTGGCATCCCGATTCAGAAAATAAAGTACAGTAATAATAATAAAAAGCACCAGGGCTGCACCATTTGGATGACCGTCTAAGGCTGAAAGTTGAATAGGTATGATCCCCAGATAATAGGGCCTTATATGTACAAATGGGTTTTCGATATTGAGCAAAACTGCAGCCACCCACCCAAGCAACCCTACTGTGGAAGTGATGAGGCCCAAAGTCCAGCTTGCCATGACCACTGTATTTTCCGTCTCCTTGTATTCCCTGAACAGCAACACGACGAATACAAACATCATGCACGGTCTCAACCACCCTATCACTGATACCCACCCATCTCCTTCAAGATGAAAAAATATTGGAATAAGAAGGCTTGATAAAAAAATATAGGTCGGAACGATTTTTTTAGACATGATTACGGTGACCAGGCTTTTTCGGTATTTCCAACCAATAAGCGGTAGGAAGAAGATCACCAGGTAATCTGTCAGGGACACCGATTTGCCTCCAAAAGCGGATTCGAAAAAAGGATACCCGATCCCCAGGCTCACAATGGTAGCAAACAAGATCACTTGTTCCCATTTTGGCCACCGATCCAACGAAATGGAAGTCATAGCGCACAAAATACCCCGATAATTTTATTTATAGACTTTAAGCTGAGGTAATCACTTTCGGGACCAGGATGGCGATACTTTATACCAAAATTAACAACAGAGATATGGCAATATGGCCTAGCTTTGCCGGGATGAATTTGAAAATTGCCGGACTATCGCTATTCACCCTCTTGTTTATCATAGATCTCAGCGCTCAATCGACTAGTTGTGATGGTACCAGGTATCTGCACGAAGTTTTTGGCACGACTAAAGTGTCCACTCATCTATACGGCAGGAATGCTACAGTATTGAAGGATTCCATCGGTTTATACATGGATATCTATGAACCCGAAGGTGACCAGGCGAAGTCAAGGGCAGCATTGGTGTTGGCTTTTGGAGGTGCTTATATATCCGGTGACAGGACACAATTGAGTGATCTCGCCAGGACATTTGCCAGGCAAGGTTACGTAGTCGCATGTATTGATTATCGTATCTGGCCTTTGTTTGTTTTATCTTTTCCGGACTCAGCAGCTGTAGTCGACATAGCGATCAAGGCCATGGGGGATATGAAAGCCTCTATTCGTTTTCTCAGATCTAAAGCTGACCAATTTAAGATAGACACTAGTTTGATTTTTGCAGGTGGCGTGAGTGCCGGGGCGATCACAGCTATCCAATCTGTATACCTAGATAGTAGTGATAGTATACCCATTGGATTGAAGGCAGTCATTGAGCGCAATGGTGGCTTACAAGGCAGCAGCAACCCTCAAACTTTAAATTATAGTTCCTCGGTTCGTGGTGTACTCAATCTCTCAGGTGGTATATTCGATACTTCATGGATCGATAGAGGAGAGCCTCCTATGGCCAGTATGCACGGGCAGGCGGATAATGTAGTCCCTTATGGCGATGGGGCTGCAGCAGGACTAGTGCATATCTTTGGCAGTGGGGTGATTCATCCTGTACTCAGAAGTAAAAACATCACCGAGACCCTGGTATCTGTACCGGGTGGAATGCATACAGATATCTATTTCGAACCTCAGTTTAAGCCATATCTAGACAGCTTCACCAACCTGGCCTATAAAATGTTTTTTGATATTATTTGCCCTCAGGTCGTCGCTTCTCACCATGAGCACCCGATGGAAACCATTAGGATCTTCCCCAATCCCGCTATAGATCATATCAGTCTAGACCCCCGGGATATACCGCTTCAAGTCAACTTGTACGATTTATTAGGCAGATCTATCCCAGTGACACTCAATTCTAATCGGGTGGAATGGAGTCCTTCTGCCGTAGTAAACGGAGTATACATTCTGCAAGCAAGATTCAGAAACCAAGAAATAAAAATTGCTAAAATTCAGATAAGACTTTAGACCGAACATTTAAATCCGCTGGCGTGATATTCATTTATTTATATTTAATTCTATTTAGTCCCGCTCCTGTCACGACAGACCCCCTGATTCAACAAAAATTGAAGGCGGGCCAATCGGCGGATATCTTATGTATCCTCAAGACACCATGGGCCAATCCAGGCCAATACACACAGGCATTGGATAGCAAAGAAGCCAAAGGCAATTATATTTATTCTAACCTCTCTGCATTTGCCCAAAAAAGTCAGGCGCAGATCGTAAACTACTTGAATCAAAATCATTTTGAGTACCATTCATTTTATATCATTGATGCTATCCATATTCCTGCTGCCAATGCGGCAGTGGTACGTTACCTTCAAACCAATCCTGCCGTACTTAGGCTGGAATACAATTCTACTTACAGGCTCATCAAACCTGTCCAGGAGGTTCTGACCAATCAGTCACTGGAATTGAGAAACCCGCTGGCCGTAGAATGGGGTATCTCCAGGATAGGTGCTGATAGTGTTTGGGCTCAGGGGATCAAAGGCAAAGGAGCAGTGGTCGGCAGTGAAGATACCGGAGTGGAATTGCATCTGGCTTTAAAACCAAATTATAGGGGGATGATTGGTGTGGATCAGTTGGATCACAATTACAATTGGCACGATGCCATTCATGTCATCAATCCGCTCAATAAGGACGCTGTGCCAGGCGCTTTTAATAATCCCTGCGGACTTGATACCCTGGCTCCCTGTGATGACAATAATCATGGCACTTTGACTACTGGCGTGATGAATGCTGCAGATCTTCAGACAGGAGTAGCTCCGGAAGCACAGTGGATTGGATGCAGATGTATGGAAAGGGGCTGGGGCATGTTATCTACTTATATTGAGTGTTTTGAATGGTTTTTAGCGCCCACTGATCTCCAGGGTAAAAATCCTAATCCGGCGAAAGCACCCCATGTCGTCAACAACAGTTGGGGCTGTCCTCCAGAGGAAGGCTGTAATCCTGCCAATTTTGTCACGATGGAGCAGGTGATCAGCACGCTTAAAGCAGCTGGCATCTTTGTAGCAGTCGCAGCCGGCAACGATGGAAGTTTGGGGTGTAGTAGTATTATGGATCCGGCCTCAATGCTTGCTTCTTCATTTTCCGTTGGAGCTACTGCCTTCAACGACACTTTGGCTTCCTTTAGCAGCCGCGGGCCCGTACTCGCAGATCAAAGTAAACGTATCAAACCAGAGATCTCGGCGCCAGGTGTAGCTGTGAGATCAACCATCAAAAACAATGCCTACGGAGCCTTTAATGGTACCAGCCTTGCCAGTCCAATGGTAGCTGGAGCAGTAGCATTATTGATTTCCGCTTATCCTCAGCTGTCCGGCAAAGTCGAACTCCTGGAAGAAATATTAAAACAAAGCGCTGCCCCGAAATTTGACTTTTTGTCCTGTGGGAATGATCAGATCACCACCATCCCCAATAATCTATATGGTTATGGCCGGCTCAATGTATACAGGGCTTATCTTCTTGCAAGACAAATGGTATCAACCAGGCTGCCCAATGATAGCCGGCATGTATCTGTAAAAACATATCCTAATCCGGGCGATCAATCTATCAGCTTTGGCTTGGATGGTCTTTCTTCACACAGTGTATTGAATATCTATGATGTACAGGGAAGGCTTTGGTTTTCTCAAAAAATGGATGCTTCTACTATGCTCCTTCCAACATCCACCTGGCCTGCCGGCATGTATTTTTATCAAATGTATACCTTGCAGGGTGTGGCCTTGGGTAAATTGGTAATTCAACATTGATCAATTTTCTTTAGTAAAGTATCAGGCAACCCCTGAGTTAATAATAGGTTAAGTCCTTAATAGTCATCGAAGTATCTTATTCTAATATTTTACATTTACATTCTTATGAGCAAGGTTATTTTTAATCATTTGAGCAAGCTGACATTCGTCACCGCCATATTTATTTTTACAACATGTAAGCAGAATTCAGGATCAGGATCCAGCTGGCACTATAGTAAATCATTTCCTATGACCAATGTATATCCAATAGGAATCACCGGCGATGCCAACAACCTGTATGTATCCAGTGGCCTGAAGACGGAAGTACACAAGCTCAATTACGATGGCGGCCTGATCCTGCCTATCAAAAATATTCGAAAGCCCAAATACCTCAATATGCTTAGCCCTGGGGTATTCGTTGTGGCAGAAAGTGAAGGCCACGTAGCCAGCAGAGTAGAAGGCCAGGATTATATCAGTACGATCCCTACCAATGAATTTTTAGATACACCTTATGGAGTTGCTATAGATGGTAATAATCTGGTTATTACTGACTACTTTAAACACCGCATATTTTACAATAATGGGGGTAAAGTGATGAGTTTTGGGCAGCCAGGCATCGGGGATGGCCAATTTAACGGACCTTCTGATGTCGAGATTAAAAATGGTCTTATATATATTGTAGATTCTAAAAATAATAGAATACAAATATTTGATACTACCGGTAAATATAAAAGATCTATCGGGGAAAAAGATGGTATAAAACTGGCAGGTGGCCTCAATATCACCAATGATGAGATCGCCCTCACCGACTATCAAGGCAATCGGGTATTGATCTACGATCTAAAAGGTAAGTTAAAACAGGTATTGACGGAGCATTTTGATCAGCCTTCAGATGTATTTATACAAAAGAGGGATATGTATGTGGTCAATTATGCCAACAATACAATATCGGTATTCAATAAATATTAATAATTAGAATTTACTTCTTCATCATCATGCTTTTAGCCTCGGCGTATCTTTTGGCTACTTCATCCCAATTGATCACGTTCCAGATCGCAGTAAGATAGTCAGCGCGTTTGTTTTGATATTTGAGGTAATAGGCATGCTCCCACACATCTATTCCGAGTAGTGGATATCCTTTTATTTCGGACACATCCATCAGCGGATTATCTTGATTGGGCGTGGAGCCCACGGAGAGTTTGCCCTTAGCATCAGCTACCAGCCAGGCCCATCCTGATCCAAATCGTCCGGCACCTGCCTTATTCATCAAATCTTTTAAGGTGGCAAGATCTTTAAACGTTGTGTTGATAGCAGTAGAAAGATCTCCTGTAGGTGCCATCGTTGGTTTAGGAGACAGTGACTTCCAGAACATGCTGTGATTGTAATGACCGCCGCCATTATTGCGGATAGCTGCACTTTGTTTTGAAACCACTTTAAATAATTGTTCGAGGCTCATTTTTGCAGCAGCTGCATTGGTAGATAGTTCTTTATTGAGGTTAGTGACATAACCATTGTGATGTTTGTCATGATGGATCTCCATAGTCCTGGCATCTATATTAGGCTCTAAAGCATTAAAAGCATAATCCAAAGCAGGTAAAGTATATTGATCTGTAGGGGCAAACATTGGAGTGGCCGGACTCACAACACCATCAGCAGAGATTAAATTAGATTTATTGACGATTGAAAATAAGCCCAATGCGCTTATACTTTTTAAAAAATGTCTTTTTTGCATGTTTTGAATATTTTTTCGTCAAAGGTAAGGGAGTTTTGACTGGCGTCCCAACATATTCACCTGAATGACTTTTTGATTCTAGGATATAACCTATCTTCGAAAATCAATAATTAAATATCCTAATGATTATGAAACCTTTTTTTATTTTATTCCTGGTGGCCTTTTCTTTTCGAGTCGGCTATACTCAGTCTTTAGACCCCTGGCGTATTAAGGCGACAGCTATAGACCCGGCTAATTATTATGGTATCACCTCAGCCAATGGTATGATTGGTATCGTTTCATCGCCGGAACCATTCAAAGTCAAAGAGGTGGTCCTCGCAGGGGCTTATGATTTATATGGTCGGGGTCGTGTGAGCAATTTTCTAAAAAGTTTTAATCTGCTCAATATGTACCTGGAGATCGATGGTCAGCGCATCGATGGCAAAAATATTTCAGGTCTCACTCAATCTATGAATTTTCAAAATGGAATGTTCACTTGCTCATTTGATTTCCTGGATAAAGCCAGTATTGAATATTCGTATATGGCACTCAGACATTTGCCTTATTGTGTTATGATGGATGTGAGGGTAGTGCCTCATAAAAATGTCAGTGTTACTGCAGCCTCTGTCATGGAAGCTCCGGATGCTTTACGCGATGTCGAAAACTATTACAATGAAATAGATCGTCCTCATGTCACCATCAGTCTATTGACTTCCACTGCTAAAAGCCCTACGGGCAAACTCCAACTGTGCGCGTCCAATACATTCTTATTCAATGAACTCCATGGCGAAGAACCCCGGGTCATCCATGAGATGTGGGATAATAATATGCATCTGCTCAAGTTTTCAAAAACCCTGGCCGCCAATCAATCATATCAATTTAGTATAGTGGGCTCCTCGATCACTTCTGCCCATCACGACGATCCGCTCAATGAAGCAGAACGACTCACCATCTATGCAAAATTGGAAGGCAGAGATCGATTGATTCAGTTTCACAACAAAGCATGGAAAGACCTTTGGACCAGCCGAATCATCCTGGACGGTGACGACCAGGCTCAGCAAGACATCAATAGCATGTTATACCACTTGTATGCATTTACCCGGGAAGGTACCGCACTTTCTCCTTCACCAATGGGATTAAGTGGGCTTGGGTACAATGGACATGTGTTTTGGGATACTGAATTATGGATGTATCCGGGCTTATTAGTGTTACAACCCAACCTTGCTAAAAGCCTGATCGAATATCGTTATCAGCGATTGGATGCAGCCAGGCGCAATGCCTTTGGTAAAGGATTTAAAGGTGCTATGTATCCGTGGGAAAGTGCTGCATCTGGTGTTGAAGAGACCCCTGTCTGGGCATTGAGTGGCCCGTTTGAACATCATATCACAGCCTGTGTCGCCATTGCCGTATGGAACTATTATTGTGTCACCCAGGACAGACAATGGCTTCGGGATAGAGGATTTCCTATACTCAGGGAGACCGCCGATTTCTGGGCAAGCAGGGTCGAGCGCAACGGCCCTGGAAAATACGATATCAATAATGTGGTGGCAGCTGATGAGTGGGCCGAGAATGTTGACAACAATGCTTTTACCAATGCAGCTGCTAAAGCCAACCTTGTGTTTGCCACCGAAGCTGCCAAACTTCTGATGATAGACCCCAATCCAGACTGGGCAGTGGTCGCTCAAAACATCCCTATCTTAAAAATGCAGGATGGTACTACCCGTGAGCATGCCAGCTATGCAGGAGAAGGCATCAAACAAGCTGATGTAAATCTCTTGTCTTACCCATTAAAAGAAATCAAAGACCCCATATCCATCACCCGCGATCTGAAATATTATGAATCCAGGGTACCTGATGCCGGTACGCCGGCCATGACCCAGGCCGTATTCACCACCTTATATTCCCGTCTGGGTGATGGTGCCTCTGCGTTTAAATGGTTTAAAGAAGCCTACCTCCCCAACCTCTTACCCCCGTTTCGGGTGATCGCTGAAACCAAAGGTGGAACCAATCCTTACTTTGCTACCGGAGCAGGAGGAATTATCCAAAGTGTCTTGATGGGTTTTGGGGGGCTGGAAATTACCCCGACGGGTATTACTCAGATCAAGACTTCATTGCCTCCGACCTGGAAAAATCTTACGTTAAAGGGCATCGGGCTGCAGAAAAAGGAGTATGTGAATAAAAAATAGGTCAATCTTTATTGAGAGTTAGATCAATGTAATCCTTTTAACTGATTGATTTTGTTTAACTTATGCCTTTTACCGTAAAAGTGGCATCAAATGCCATCTAGTAATAAAAAGCAATTCAAGCACTCCCTGACTCCGACTTTTGACTCGATATCTCTAAGTCACTTTATTGCTGCTGCTGCTCAATAAACTTCCTATAAGAATTGTCTGTTGATTTTTTTTGAGTTTGATAGGAGAAGGCAGGATTAGGCTGATTGCTTGAAATATTGGTACCTTCTCCATCTATAGTCACATGGACCTCCAGCGTATGATCTGTGTTGCCTTTGTAAGTGCCTTTGACAGGGGTGCAATCTTCAAAATTTCTTCCGATGGCCAGTCGGATATGTTTGTCTTCCACGATACAATTATTGGTTGGGTCCAGGCCTACCCATCCATCAAAAGGCAGATAGGCTTCTACCCAGGCGTGCGTAGCACCCTCTCCACGAAGGTCATGATTTTTAGGACAGATATAGCCACTGACATATCGCGCGGGTATCCCCGTATGCCGCAACATGATCAGCAATACTCTGGCAAAATCCTGGCAGACACCTCCTTTGATTTTCCAGATCTCATCTATCCCGGTTTCCACATCGGTGATGCCTTGTTTATATTCAAAATGATTATAAACATAAGTTGACATTTCCTGGGCCGCGACAAATGGGCTCTTGGTAAAAAACCTGGTTGCTTTGATCACTTCAAACAATTCAGATTGCGCTTCAAACTTTTCTTGCCACAGAAAATCGATATATGGAAATTGATTGGCTAGTTGACTGAGCTCTTTCCATTGGGTTGCAGCATCTATTTTGTCAGCCGGAGGGTAAGTCGGATTGACACTGATCTCAAGTTGAGAGAGAATGCTCAATTCGGTCAGCGGTCCTGTAATGGAAAAGATACCGACTTGATTGCCATAATTATCTACAAATACTTCTACCTCAGGATCGCCGCTTATAGTGATTTCGTGTTTTTTTACTTCTTGCTGAGTGTCATTAAACGGGAAAAGCATGATCTGGTTAGCCAATTCTCTGACCGGACCCGTATAAGTATATTTTGTGTGATGTTTTAGACTATATTTTGGCATAATTATTCAGCTTTTTATTAAAATTTATTATGAATTACCGAAATAATGTTGATTGAAGGCATCTGTGATCTCGAAGAGCCCTCGCCGCACATCTTCTAGCACAACGCGCAGGCTGTTTACATCATGTATATCGACAGCGGTGTACTTTAGGTGATTGATGAGTTTACCTGTCAAAAATTCAACAGCCTTGAATGCTTCAGGCAAGCTATCTGCTTTTAATCGGTTTAAATACCTGGACATACGCTCGAGTCCATAGGTGAGAGAATGTGGAAAATTTGGGTTGTACAGGATTTGATTAAAAACCAGATCAGGTTTTAGATTTTCTCTATGTGTTTTGAGGAATAATTCATACCCTGATAGCGTATATAACAAATATCTCAAAGCAGGCACCTCCAGGGGGCTGTTGACATTGAATTCAACCTCAGAAAGTTTTATTGCCAGGGTATCGCTCGATATGTTTACTCTTTCAATATACTTGCCCAGGGATAGAAAGGAAGAGCCCTCCCCCCTCGCCATGGTGATATCTACTATGCCATGATATAACAAACCTTGTTTGATCAGGTCATCCATGATAGACATAGCATCTCCATGCAACACCTGGTATTCAGCATTTTCACTGCGAACCAAATGATAAAATTCATTGAGACATTGCCATACTTCTTTGGTGATATGATCCTGCACAGCTCTGGCATTTTCCCGCGCATGAGTGATATTGTTTATCACAGAATTAGAGTTTTCTTTATCGAGAATCAGGTGCGCCAATACTTGATTTGAGCTGGTGAGTTCTTTGATGGTCGACTCAGGCTGGTTACTATAATTTCTCAAAATATACTGCCAATCAAAATCGACGATTTCATCTTGGGAGGAGACATAGCTGGTGCGTACTAACCGCAACATACCGTTGGTGCGTTCAACATACCGGGCCATCCAAAAAATTGATTCTGCGACTCTACTTAGCATATATTTTGAGATTCGATTTTAATAATTTTATTGATTACTCTCCGACGACCCAGGTATCTTTACTGCCTCCACCCTGGGACGAATTGACTACCAGCGACCCTTCTTTTAATGCTACGCGCGTCAGACCTCCGGGTACAATATCGATCCCTTTTGGACCGTACAGGGCATATGGCCTCAGATCTACCCTGCGGGGCTCTAGTTTGCCATTGATATAACAAGGTGCACTGGATAGATTGATGATAGGTTGTGCTATAAAACTTCGCGGATTTTGATCGATAGCTACTTTAAATTGCTCCATCTGTTCTTCAGTAGCACTATTACCTATGAGCATTCCATACCCTCCTGATTCATTGGTCTTCTTGATGACCATCTTATGCATCTCGGAGAATACCAAATCTCGGTTTTCTTTGATCTCCAGCGGATAGGTAGGAACACTTTTGAGGATTGGCTCTTCATTGAGGTAATATTTGATCATGTCGGGCACATAAGAGTAGATGGCTTTATCATCAGCGACCCCATTGCCTATGGCGTTGACGATGGCCACATGTCCAAGACGATAAGCTCCATACAATCCGGGCACCCCTAAGATCGAATCCCGGTTAAATACCAATGGATCCAGGTACTCATCATCCACCCTCCTATAGATTACATCTACTAGTTTGAGTCCATGGGTAGTCTTCATATAAACCCTATGGTTGTCTACTACCAGGTCCTTGCCCTCCACTAACTCGATGCCCATCAGACGAGCCAGGGTCGTATGCTCAAAATAGGCCGAGTTATATACACCAGGAGTCAGTAATACGACAGTAGGGCTGCTGGTCTGTCTATTGCTCAAAGAGACCAAATTATTTAGTAAAAGATCCGGGTAGTTTTTGACAAATCGAATATTGTTTTTTGGAAGAATATTAGGAAAAATCCGATAAGTAATACCCCGATTCTCCAGCATATAAGATACTCCGGAAGGTGTACGCAGGTTGTCCTCCAATACATAAAATACTCCATGCTCATCTCTGATCAGGTCTATTCCGGAGATATGGGTATAGATTTCATGCGGCACATTGACATTGACCATCGCTCGCATAAAGCCCGGACATGAATAGATTAGTTTCAGGGGTACAATACCATCTTTTATGATAAACTGATTGTGATAAATATCATTGAGAAATATATTGAGCGTTTTTAAGCGTTGCTTGATGCCTGCTTCAATGATCCTCCAATCAGAAGCTTCAATAATGCGTGGTATGATATCAAATGGAAATATTTTTTCTATTCCTTCACCACTGCTATACACTGTAAATGTGATCCCCTGGCTCATAAATAATTTTTTTGCCAGCTCTACTTTCTGGCCTAGTTCTTCAGGGGACAGGTTTTCTAAGGTAGTAACTAATTTTTTATAGCTGGGACGAATACCGTTTTGATCGAACATCTCATCCCATATGTCTGGTGAAAACTTGTATTGAGATAATAAAGAATTTTCCATAGTCGTAAAATGGCAATAAATTAATTAGAAAAATAATTTATCTAATCAAATTGATCAATGAAAGAAAGTCATTTAATTACTTTCAAAAAAAGCGAATTCTAGCTAATTGGATGATCAAAATATTTATTTTTAGCGAAAAACTTAATTTTTCTCTATAGGGCAACACGAAAAAATGTGTATCCAAAATGAAGATATCCAGATATTTATAAAGATAACATTTTATAATAAAACACGATGCTCTTCATGAGATTGTGATCAATCAAAGCGAAGGTCCACACATCCTCAGGCTGTGATTTCTATGATATTCCAATGCCCACAAAATAACTGGCAAAGGGAATTTTTTAATAGCTATAATAGTTTCAAAAATGATTTAACGAGGGGTCTATTTGTAAAAAAGCCACTTAGCCAATTCTTTAAAACTTGCTTTTTTCCCATACATCAGTATACCAGTGCGGTATATCTTAGCTGCCATGAAAGCAAAAAAGTAACTGGACACTGCCAGGATGACCAATGAAGTTAAAGTTTGCCATAAGGGCGGATCAAAGGCCAATCTGGTAGGCATCACCATAGGGGCAAAGAATGGAATGAAGGAGGATATTACAGCCAATTGGCTATAAGGTGCCCTGATAGCCGCAATGGCCAGATACAATCCCATCACGATCAATAAAGTAATAGGCAAAAGAAGCTGTTGAGCTTCTGCCTGGTCATCTCCGACAGCGCTGCCTATGGCTGCGCACAAGGAGGCATAAAGAAAATAGCCAAAAACAAAAAATAAAAGGAAAGCAGGGATGATAAACCACCAATTGATTTGCCCTAGTTCCATCATGATATTTTGGATACCCATATCCCCAGCCTGTTTCATTGCCTCTTCCATTCCGGCTGGATTGGCCATCTTTGGTTTGAAAATATTTACCCCAAAAAATAAACTGGTGATGATACCGGCCAAAGGCATAAATACAATCCAGATAAGTAGTTGAGTGAGACCAACCGCACCGACCCCAATGATTTTACCCATCATCAGTTGGATGGGTTTTACCGAGGAAAGCAATACTTCTACGATGCGGGTCATTTTTTCTTCCATGACGCTACGCATCACCATCATACCCTGAGTCAGCACAAAGATGTACATCAATAATCCCATCACACCTCCCAAAATAGCACCAACAGCATTGGAGGCATTGGATTGTTTTTTATCTTTTTCGAAGACCGCCTGACGATCCAATGAAAGATTGACATCCAGATTATTGATGTCAGATTCACTCAGGTTTAGTTTTTTTATTTTGTAGTCTCTGAAGATCCTGGACATGGTAGATTTGATACTCTCGGTCGTATTGATGTCCAACCTTTGGTCAGTATGAATACGAAGTTTAAAATCGACTTCTTTGATGTTTAACGGTGGCGCTATTTCTATAACAGCCTGGTATTTTCCTGATTGGAGATCTGCTTTGAGTACCTCGGGATCCAGCTCACTAACTGTGTATTGAAGGTCTTGATTCCTGCTGGAGATTGCAGGCGCCGCACCTGTAGAATCTGTAATCATATGTTGAGGATCAGATACAGCAATATTGATTTTTTGGACAGTATTCCGACTCATAATAAATCCTACGATGACACTAAACGCCACTATGGCGAGAGGTACCAGCAAGGTCAATAAAATAAAAGATTTTTTAAATACCCGGGTAGTGTATTCCCGTTTGACGATTAGCCACAGTTTATTCATGCCAGGTTGGAGTTTTCTACTGTTTTAATAAATATGTCGTTAATGGAAGGAAAAATTTCCCTGAAAGAACTTACATGGATACCTTTTTGAATAAGGTATTGCAGCAGGTCTGATGAGTCAATATTGGATTTTGGTTGAAATTCAACTTTTTTACTGTTTTTGATTGAAGCATTAAATTCTTCTGGAAACTCTTCTGGAAGCTCATGATCAGATATCAACTCAAAAAGATGTTGCCGGTTAGCTTTGCGTATTTCTTCCACATTGCCTTCCAATACGTTTTTGCCTTTATTGATGAGCACCATCCTTTCGCAGATTTCCTCGACTTGTTCCATCCGATGGGTCGAGAATATGATGGTCGTGCCTTGTTCGTTCAATCGGGAGATCTCATCCTTGATCATATTGGTACTGATGGGGTCCAGACCAGAGAAGGGTTCGTCCAATATGAGCAGATCCGGCTTATGTATCACCGTGGCGATAAATTGCGCTTTTTGCGTCATTCCCTTGGATAGCTCTTCGATTTTTTTAGTGTACCAGGTTTTCATTTCAAGGCGTTCTATCCAAAATTTAAGCTCTTTTTTGGCATCGGTTTCAGTCATACCTTTAAGTTGTGCCAGGTAAAGGAGGTGATCCCAGATGGTCATTTTTTTATACAACCCTCGCTCTTCAGGCATGTATCCAATCTGCGGAGGTATGGTTTCATTCACTTTTTTATCAAAGAGGTAGATTTCTCCGGTGTCCGGGTGCATAATGCCCGTGATCATACGGATGGTAGTCGTTTTACCGGCGCCATTGGGCCCCAATAAACCATAGATGCAACCTTTAGGAACCGAAAAACTGACCTGATCGACCGCCTGGTATTGCTGAAAACTTTTAGAAACCTGATTTAGGGAGAGAATGGACATTGTATAGCTTTAATTCGGTTACAAATATGCAAAGTGCCGGATGAATCATAGATTAATTTAGACTAACATAGAGTTTCGATCTTTTAGGATCTGTATTTGACATTCTTGTTGAACAAATATAGCTTTGACTACCATTTAGTTAAGCTGGATTTTCGTAAAAAATCGATATTGAAGAAAATAAAATAGCTTAGTCATCAATAGCCTGACTTACTAATTGTCGAAACCTCCAACCGGTATTGTCTGAGTTCGTACCCTGAGTTTGTTTCATCAGGATGCCGATCACTTTTTCTTTCGGGTCTGCAAAATATTGGGTGTTAAAATAACCTCCCCAATTGAAAGTGCCTTCACTGCCGCTGCCTCCCATATCCTCACCTTTTTGATCCAGAACACCAAAGGCCAATCCATAAAAGGAGCCACTATCTCCCATGAGGTTGCCTATTTGATTGGCCATCATAAACTGTATGGTCGTCCTGCTGAGCAATCGTATCCCATTTAATTCTCCATTATTCAAATACATTTGGAGAAAAGTAGCATAATCTTTAGCCGTGCTGGACAATCCGGCTCCGCCGGAAAAAAACCTTCTGGCTCCTTTGATTGGATAGTCAGGATCGTAAAAAGTAGTAGGATACTTTATCCAGCTATTATTTTCTTTTTTCTGAATGGATACCAGTCGGGAAGATTTGGCTTCCGGCAGATAAAACCAGCTATCATTCATACCCAGTGGATCAAAAATGCGTGTCCTCAAAAAACGGTCAAAGGGCATGCCCGATACGATTTCAATAAAATAACCTAGCACATCGAGCCCTTCACTGTAGGTAAATTTTTCGCCGGGTTGATGATGCAGAGGCAGCTTAGCCAGTTTCTTCACACTTTCTCCTATAGATATATTTTCTGTCGTGAATAGATCAGTGATCCCTGCTTTGTTATACATCTTCTTAAACCTTTCATCTCCGTCTATGACTCCATACCCCAGTCCTGAAGTATGCGTGAGTAAGTGTCTTATGGTGATCGGTTTATTAACAGGCACAGTCGTATAAGTACCATCGGGGTACATCGTATCCAGGACCTGGCCTTTATCAAACTCTGGTATATATTTTGAGATCGGATCGTCTAACCTGAATCTCCCTTCTTCCCAGAGCATCATCACCGCAGTCGAAGTGATCGCTTTTGATTGCGAAGCAATTCTGAAGATATCATCCTGCTTCATATTTCTACCTGAGGCATTATCTGCTTTGCCAAAAGCTTTGTAGTAGACGATCTTGCCACCTCTGGCTACTAAAGCTACTATACCGGGGACTTCTCCATTTTGTATAGCCTGGTTGCACATATCCCCGATAAGATCCAGGCGCTCAGCTGACATACCTACACTACTCGGGGCTGCCTCCCTCAATGGGGGTGAGGTCTTTATCGAAGGAGTCTGAGCTGTTACCGTCACTGATAAGTACATAAAAGCCAGGAAAGTCAATAGTTTCATAATCATTTGAGTAAAATATTATTTAGATAAAAACACACAAAAATGGCTGATCTGATGATCCAGCATCTTTGTAAAATTAATAAAGAAATTTTAACAAAGAAACATTACTCCTCTAGACCCTTGAAATCTAATTAAAATAGCGAAGGGATTAAACGAATGCGTAGGCCCCAAAGCTTTTTTGGTTCTGGTTAGGATGAGGAGAAAATGGTTAAATCGAAAACTAAAACCTTGGACAGAATATCACAGGTTTCACAACAGGCTTTTTATATATCTTGGCGATATAGGATACTCCAAGTTCATAACCTCCTATACCCGAGGTACTGGCAGTTGCTCCAGAAATATTAAAATCATAGGCCAAACCAACTTTTAAATCCTTATATCTCGCTCCAAACAAAGCGAAAGCCGCATCACCTACTCTATATCCAAGACCCCCCTGCACAGCAAAATCTTTTTCTTTGTTCACCAGCAATTCTCCTTTTAATTGACCGGCAAGTTCAAAATTGCCTGCAAGATTATGTAGAACAATTGCCGGGAAAAAAGTCAATAAATCGCCTCGTGGAATACTCAAAACTGCATGGGCATTTATAAGGACATCTTGTTTATCACTACTGGTACTGCCAGGAGTACCACCTCCCTGGCTACTACCGAGTGACCCATTGGGTTTGGTCAGGTGATACATGGATACACCCATATTGAGCGCAGATGTCTTTTCTTTGTTGAGTATTGAAGAGTATACCAAGCCTACATTGAGGTCAGAATATGATTTTTTGTTGTCGCCGTTTGGCCCACCGGATCCTCCAGGGAATGCCGGATCAGAAGGATCCTGAAACCTGGGATTGCCAACCAAACTTTTGCTGGTACCCCCGCTTTGTACTCCGAGAGACATCACATTGGTGCCTTTTTTATTAAGCACAGCATGATAGGATCCACCCAGCCAACCTGAAGTCTTTTTTAGCTGGAAAGCACTGCTCTCTCCCGCTTTGTCCTGGTAGGCAGCAATACCAAAACTAATCCAATCATTCTTGCGAAATCCTTTCAGCAGAGGTGCATCGATCCCAATAGAAGGGGTTTGATATTTAGCAATAGTCGGCCATTGTATTCTGTAATTGCCTGTAACCCGGAAGGTACCATTAAAATCGCCTATCAATCCAGGATTGAGGGTGAGTGGTGACAAATCAAACATTGTAAAGTGGATGTCTTGCGCCTTCGGAACCATGTAGCCAAGGAGTCCAACCACCAAGAGAATAAATGTGTTTGATTTAATTTGCATAAGCTTTAAAGATCGAAAGATAAGCAGTTTTGTTCATTCAGGACTTTACCTCCATAGTTAATTTATCAAAAAGAGGCAAAGTACTTAATACTCTATACGTACCATTTTAGTCTTTAGCTGCTTCCGTGAGCACATCCACGAGCGTAATAAGGGTAATAAAAAGTGGGATTTGCCCCGATTTGGTCACAGGATGCTCAGGATCTTCAGCATCTATCTGCAATGCATCTTCCAGGTAAAATAGCAACTCTTGCTCTACATAGTCCGGCATTAGTTTGTCGACTATTTTCTGCAGCGAAGATGGCCGCATAGAGTCTATTCTGTTCCAGTTTTGTTCTTCGCGTATGGATAGATCCTCTTCATTGAGCTCATCCATCTCTTCATAAGTGGTATCAAAACACATCCAGCACAATACGGCGAGATAATATAAATACTGAGTCTCCTCTTCAGTAAAAGCTTCATGGTCTTCCGCAGTCAGAAAGCCAGCCAATACAGGCTGTTGCTTGGACATGACCTCCAGCCAATCGGTACTGCCCTCCGCAATGGTTTCTATACAACGGTCTATCGTTTCTTCACTAATCATTATAAAGGAATAAAGATATGGATTGCTCATCGAATTTAAACTTTGAGGTCGAATTTGATTTTCTGCCTGCTTATATTTACCTTAGCTGTTCTTCAAAAAAATACTTTGCGTCCGTACATTTTAGGCTTATTTTTTTTTCTCAATTTCATGCTTCCTGCCTGGTCTGTAGGGGATAGCATCCGTTATGAGATTGATGTGAGGCCTTTATTAGTCAAAAAGTGTATCAGTTGTCATAATACTAACTCACCTAAAGCTGGTGTCAATATCGATAATTATAAGGAACAGGACAGGGTCATCAAGGATGGGGCATTTTGGCTAAAAGTGCTCGACCAGATTAAAAGTCGGCATATGCCTCCTAAAAGCGAGCCCACACTTTCTGAATCCGACTACGATCAACTGGTCACAGGGATTGATCGTATCCTTCAGACCTCGCTTAAAAATAAAACCCCCGGACATATCGTGATCAGGCGGTTGAGCCATCCTGAATACCAGTACACGATCAAAGATTTGTTCGATATAGATTTTGAAGCAAAAAAATATTTCCCTTCAGATGGGGCAGGGGGGGGGGGATTTGACAATCAAGGCAGAGCCTTGTTTTTTACACCTTTAAAATTTGAGCGCTATTATGATGCAGCCGATCTGATAGTTGAAAAGCTCCGACAGGATTCAATTAAGTGGGCATCTTTAGTTCCTTTTCGATATAAAGAGACCAGGTGGAAATATATCGTCCACTGGTTCAAGTCTTTTTTTAATGCAGAAGATAGCAGGTATGATCTTGCAGAGCAGTCTGCGATGGAGGTCCTCATACCAATAGCCACAAAAGCATACAGAAGATTTTTAAAGGACGAAGAGAAGACCAAACTTTTGACTCTGTTTCAAACCGTCTACAGTCAAAAGGATACCTTTAATTTAAAACCTCAATATCGTTTTGATGAGGGGATAGCTCAATGCCTAAAGGCTATATTGGTTTCACCCAATTTTTTGTATAAAGTCGAAGAAGAACCGGAAAAGGAGGGATCTTATGCCATCAATGATTTTGAGTTGGCTACTCGACTATCTGCTTTCTTATGGTCCAGTATGCCTGATCAGGAATTATTTGATCTGGCATATCAGGGAAAGCTTCAGGATACCGCCATCCTGGCTGCTCAGGCCAGGCGCATGCTCAGAGATCCCAAAGCAAAGCGCTTTGCCGAAAATTTTGCAGTGCAATGGCTTGGTATCGGCAAATTGCTGGAAAAAGAACCAATCGTGGACACGGATAAATTTCCGGGTTTTGAAATAAATATTCGCCAATCCTTGTATCAGGAGACGGTCGAATACTTTTATTTTGTTCTTACAGGGAGTAAAAATCTGCTGGATCTGATCAACAGCGATTATGCTTTTCTCAATAAAGACCTTGCTACTTATTATGGTATAGATGGCGTCGATCACCAGGATTTTCAAAAAGTGACGCTGAAAGACCAAACCCGGGGAGGTGTATTGGGTATGGGGAGTGTCCTGGCTACCACATCATTTCCTATGCGGACCAGTCCTGTGAATAGGGGTAAGTGGGTAATGGAACAAATATTGGGGATATCGCCGCCTCCGCCTCCCGCTGTAGTAGCTGAGCTTACGGAAGACAAAGCCACTCACGATGCCCTGGGATTGCGCAAAATACTGGAAGCACATCGGGCAAAACCAGAATGCCGGTCTTGTCATGAAAAAATGGACCCCCTGGGTCTGGGACTTGAAAACTTCGATCCAACAGGGAGATGGCGGGATAGCTACGGTAAAGTAGCAATAGATCCTTCCGGAATTACCGCTGATGGCCAGAAATTTAAGGGACCCGTAGAACTTAAAGTTATCCTGATGGAGGAGAAAACCAAGTTTGCCAGGAATATGGCTACTAAGATGTTGTCTTATGCTCTTGGTCGCTCGATGTTGTTTACTGATGAGCCTGCCTTGGTCATTCTTGAAAATACTTTATTGGCAAATAATTTTGACCCGGAGCCTTTTATTTTAGAGTTGGTCAAGAGTTATCCCTTTACCATGAAGTTAAATGATTTTGAAAAAAAGAGTATTTAAGATAGATAGCATTGAAGTATCTTGATCAATCAAATGAGTAAGTACATGAAAAAAAAATGGCATATATCACGCAGGAGAATGCTCAAAGGAATGGGGGGAGCCTGTATAGCCTTGCCTTTGCTTGAAGCTATGGCTATTCCTGGATTGCCCAATCCTTTTAAGACCAAAGCGCCGGTAAGATCTGCTTTTTTATACATGCCCAATGGAGTACATCCCAATCTTTGGACACCCTCCACTTTTGGCTGCGATTTTGAATTGACTCGTCAATTACTCCCTCTGAAAGGATTGCAAGAAGATATCCTCGTATTGGGAGAGCTCATGAATAAAAATTCGATATTTAAAGGGGCAGATGGACATTATGCCAAATCAGCCAGTTTACTCACTTGCATGTCTATCAAACAAACCATTGGTGACAATATCAGCTGTGGTGGTATATCGCTGGATCAGTTGATCGCCAAACGATTGGGCAATGAGACGCTTTTTCCTTCTTTAGAATATGGTCTTGATCGCATTACTACGGGAGTCGATATCAATGTAGGTTTTACCCGCTTATATGGATCCAGTATATCCTGGCAGACCCCGGAGACCCCCTTGTCCAAAGAGATAGATCCCCGCCTTGCATTTGATAGACTTTTTAAACCTTATGTGCCTGGTGCTAAAATAAAAAATGACCCATACAAATTAAGCATCCTGGATATGGTCAAAGAAGATGCTGATCAACTCAAAAAAAACCTGGGGCGGTCAGATCAGGACAAGTTGTCTGAGTACCTGGAATCCATCTACAGTGTCGAAAAACGATTGACCAATGAAACCAATCGCGAAAAATTTGCAGGCAACATTACCAGGGATATCAAAAAAGAACTCACCCGCATCAATCAAAATATAGATGAATATGTGGAAGTATATGGCGGGGTAGATGTGACGGAAAAAACAAGGTTGATGTTGGATATCATGACCCTGGCTTTCTGGAGTGATGCCAGTCGGGTATCCACTTTTATGTTTGGCAATTCCGTGAGCAACCGCAGTTTCGCTTTCCTTGATGGCGTAAAAGGCAATCACCACTCCATCTCACATCATATGGATAAACCTGAAAATCTGGAAGAATATGCCCGCATCACTACCTGGCATATTGAGCAATACGCTTATCTGCTCAATAGGCTCAAAAGCATTCAGGAAGGAGATCATACTTTATTAGATAATTCAATGGTGATGTTTACATCTGATTTGCGTGATGGCAACAGGCATGCTCCACGTAATCTTCCAATCTTACTCGGTGGTAGAGGAGGTGGAAAAATCAAGTCGGGTCAAAATCTGGCATTTACCAAAGAGACTCCACTGGCCAATCTCTATCTCACTATGTTGCATGCGCTTGATATTGAACAGCGACAATTTGGTGACAGCACTTCTACTCTGTCGGACATCATGGCATAAGATCGATCTTGTAACCGTTTTTATTATTTTTATGAGGTGGAGCGATTGGAGAAAATAGTTAGAAGCCGTTTGTTTTATTATGCCTTGTGGTTAGTGGGGTTGTGCTTTTTAGCTTTACCCTATTTTGAGATCAGGCAAGCACCGATAGTACTCTTGATGCTTGGCAGATTCCATCCCGTATTGTTACACTTTCCTATTGTTTTGATTCTCCTAACCTTGATGATTGAAGTAGGTAGATTGTATTTTTCGTACCAACCAGGTGACAAGTGGATACTGGCACTATTGGTAGTCACAGTGATTTGTATAGTGAGCACCGTAGGCTCTGGTTATTTTTTATACGCCTCCGGCGAATACGCCGGTTATTTAATAGACCAACATTTTTGGGGTGGTGTCATCACGGCATTCTTGACGCTGGTGACCCTTGCATTTTTTATCGTGTTCTGGAAGAGTTGTCGGCAATATGGCCCATATTATGTAGCACTGATCGCTGCCAATATTGCTGCGATCTATACAGGACATCTCGGCGGATCCGTCACCCACGGTCGGGATTATTTATCCGGTTATCTGCCTTTAATCTTCGATGCGAGTGTCTCTAAACTATCACGACCTGACTCAATACTTATGGTGTACGACGATTATGTGGCACAAATATTTGAGTCAAAATGCACCTCCTGTCATAACGATCAGCGTGCTAAAGGAGGACTGTCACTAGGTTCATACGGCCAATTATTCACCAAAGGCCAAAGCGGCAATTATGCTGTTGCCCCCGGTATGGCAGATTACAGCGAGTTATTCAAACGGGTCATCCTGCCCCCTAATCATGATGAGCACATGCCGCCTCAGGGCAAAACCCCTCTCACAAAAGATGAGCTGGATCTGCTCAGACACTGGATCAATCTTGGAGCAAGCGATACTTTATGTGTATCCCAGGTGGCAGATACTACGACACTGGCTTCGATTATTAAAGACCTTGATCCGACGATCGCTCAGTATCGGAGGTCCCATTTGATGGCCGAAATTTCCTCTCAAAATCTAAAAGCAGAATTAGAGACACTGGCTGCAAAACTGCAAGTGGTGATTCGACAAGATAGCTTGCAGGGAGATAATAGCTATACTTTGTCTATGTTATTCCCTCCATCCACTTTTGGACTGGATCAATTAAAAGAATTAAGGCCATACTTTGATTATTTTACCAGGGTCTCCTTGGTCTCCTGTGATATCGATGATGCTGCTCTTTATTATTTGAGTAGGATGAAGAATCTCAAAGAGTTATACCTTCAAAAGACTAAAATCTCCGGCCTAAGCCTGATTTATTTACAAAAGATACCTTCCCTCGAAATTCTCAACCTGTCTTTTACGGAGATAGATGACAAATCGGCAATAGATTTATTGGACTTTCCTGCGCTGCGCGAAGTATTTCTTTATAGGACCAATACATCCAACCAGGTCATCCAAGCTTTGGGTAAATACAAGCCTGAGCTAAAAATTTACTCTGAAGAAGGACCTTATTTTTAGAAGTTATTATAACACCTTTTTAACCAAACAATCCTATAGGGTCAAACTTTATAAAGGTTGTAACTGTTATCTTTGCATCTAAACAGAACAGAATATGAAAAAATCTATATCAGTTTTTACCTTCTTTTTTGTAATGGTTTTGTCTCTCTTTTCTTTTGAATCTGCTGCTGCTGATGTGACTTCTACTTTTAAAGTCAATGGAAGTTGTGGTATGTGTAAGAAAAAAATAGAAACCGCTCTTCGAATCAAAGGGGTAAAAAAAGTAAATTGGGACAAGGAGACCCACCTGCTCACCATTACTTTTAACTCATCCAATATATCTCTGGATGAAATTCATCAGCGAATCGCTGCGGTTGGTTACGATACTGACAAGATAAAAGCAAATGATGAGGCTTATGCCAAGCTCGATGAATGCTGTAAGTATGAGCGTGAACAATAATCTGCCTTTCGTAGTATAACCATTCAACATGCTTTATGGATTTATAGCCTCCTGGCTTTTGTTCCTAGCCTTGAACTATAAATTTTCAAGTCAAACTTTTAAAGATAACAAGTTCTCCAGTGCGTTGAAGGCATTTGTGATAGTGCCACTAGCCCTATTGAGTTATATAGTACATCCATGGTTGACTATAGTATTGCCCGATGGCACCTTGTTTTCTTTAGCCATGATGGCCCTCATCTTCGTTTTTGCTTTTGGCAATCTTTGGTTGGTCAAAAAAATCCGGATGAGTAATAGTAAATTCTAACCAGGCTGATTATCACCCTATTCAAACCGCCACTTTACATATTTTATCGGCTTTCCTATACCCCGATGTATCCCTTCATAATGTGTCTGTATGGCAAGGTCCTCTTTGGTCAAACCATCCCGATCTATATCATCAGATTGTATCAGGATGTGCGCTCCGGCATATTCAGATAAGGTCTGCAAGCTATACGCGAAAAGTTCTGTACTGTCAGTCTTCAGATGGACCACACCACCGGGTTTGAGCAGTGATCGATAACGATCTAAAAACATAGGTGAGGTAAGTCTGCGATTGGCTTTGCTTTGTTTGAGGAAAGGGTCAGGAAAGGTGATCCAGATTTCACTCAGCTCAGCAGAAGCAAAATGATTGGTGAGCCATTCGATACGAATCCTTAAAAAAGCTGCATTAGCGATTTCTAGGGATAATGCTTTTTTAGCTCCCCGGTGCATGCGATTGCCTTTGACATCGATGCCTATAAAATTATGTGCTGGATGTGTTTGAGCGAGCGAGACGGTATACTCCCCTTTGCCGCAGGCCAGTTCTATGATCAAAGGATGATCATTGTGAAATACTTGCTCGCTCCAATGTCCCTTGATTTCTTTTGAAGAGCCATCAAACGTTTTGACCGTCGTGCTATTAGAGTCAACGCATTGAAATACATTCTCAAAGGTTTCTAACTCCGCAAAACGAAGCATTTTTTTTTTACGCGACATGTAGTCTAAGGATTAGTATTAAGGTGCAAAACTAATGAAAACCATGGCTCTATCCGTGATGGTTGGCCAAGGCTGATTTCAACTTTATCTGCTTTTAGAGTCCTTTTCTCCTAAAACCTTCCGGTTAAACTATTGTTAATCTAAACCATAAGTGAATCAATTGATTATACCTTGCTGTTAATTTTGTGTCCTATAAAAAAAATCATTTAAGTCCTATGAAGCTAAAATCGTCCATTTTGATATTTGTGGTGATGATCACAATGTTACTTTCGCGTATGTCTGGTCAAACAACTGTATCAGATACCAAATCAAGTGCTGCAAAAATAGTCTATGTGCCTTTCGACTTCACGGATGCAGCTGAAAAAGCTAAAAAATCTGTTGTTTACATCGAGACCAAATCAGGCATCTCTACTAGTAATCGAAAGCCAAACAGTCGCAGAATGCCTAGAGATCTTGAGGACTTATTTGATTTTGGCCAGTTGTTTGGGGGTGGAGGCATTGATATTCCGAGTGAAGGAAAAGGTTCGGGCGTGATCATTTCTTCCGATGGATATATAGTCACTAACAATCATGTGGTCAATGGAGCAGATGAGATCAATATCAAAACCTCTGATGATCGCAAATTTGTCGCTCAAAAAATTGGTGTAGATCCGAGTACCGATCTCGCTTTGCTTAAAATAGATGCCAATAACCTTACTCCGGCCGAATTTGGCAATAGTGATGCGGTCAAAGTAGGTGAATGGGTCCTGGCTGTAGGCAATCCTTTTGATCTTGAATTTACAGTGACTTCCGGTATTGTCAGCGCCAAAGGAAGAAACAAACTCAATATCATCAAGGATGCCAAACCAATAGAAGAATTTATTCAGACAGACGCTGCCGTCAATCCAGGTAACTCCGGCGGAGCTTTAGTAGATGTACAAGGCAGGCTCATAGGTATCAATACTGCGATATATTCCCCTAATGGAAGTTTTGCGGGGTATTCGTTTGCTATTCCAGTCAACCTCATGCAGCGTGTGATGAAAGAAATTAAAGAAAATGGCTCCCTGGAGCGGGTAGGTAGTCTTGGATTAGAAGTGCATGAGATTGATGCCACCCTTGCCAAAGAACAAAACCTTCCCAGCAATAAGGGATTGTTGATCAGTAGTGTTCAGGAAGGGAGTATTGCAGATTATGCTGGGTTGATCCCTGATGATATTATCCTATCTGTAGATGGCAAGGAGGTGAATTCGTTTGACCAATTGATCAGCCTAAGGGATGATTCCAGAGTAGGACAGACTCTACAGTTTAAAATCTTACGCGATGGCAATGTCAGGACCTTGCCTGTCAAACTACGCAAAAAAATATAAACATTCATTTTTCGCATAGCATTTAAGGTTTTCGTTTTTTCAAGCCCATCGGAATCTTCCGGTGGGCTTTTTTAATCTGATCTAAGGAATATTCATTCCGGATGTTCAATTAGAGATACTGCAGAGGGTTTTATTTATTTTTAAAATTTAAGAGATCTTTAATGATCAAAAACACAAGAAATTTAGTTAATATATAGTACAACAAATTTTTTACCCATGAAAAAGCACGCACTTAACCTAGGTAGTTTTATCCTCTTCTTTAGTATATTAATACCTTTTGCCCTGGACGCTCAATATTTTGGCAGGAATAAGCCCCATTATAAAACCTTTGATTACAAGCTTTACGAAACCCCCTATTTTAGTATCTACCACTACCTGGACAATAAGGAAGCACTGGATAGGATAGGACTATGGTCTGACCAATGGTACAAAATGCATCAAAAAATATTCAGGGATTCATTTTATACCAAAAATCCAATCATTTTATATAACGATCACGCAGACTTTCAGCAGACCAATGCCATCTCCGGCGAGATTGGTGTAGGTACCGGAGGTGTGACAGAAGCATTGCGAAATCGGGTTATTTTTCCTTTTACGATGACCAACCAGCAGACCTGGCATGTACTCGGACATGAGTTGGTGCATGCTTTTCAGTACGATGTAGTGATCAATGGCGATTCTTCTTCTATCAAGAATCTGCAGAATCTCCCTTTGTGGATGGTTGAAGGTCTGGCAGAATATTTGTCGCTGGGTAGAGTAGATCCTTTTACTGCCATGTGGATGAGAGATGCTGTGCTGCAAGGGGATGTGCCGGGATTTAAACAATTAGAAAATCCCCGATATTTCCCTTATCGCTATGGCCAGGCGTTTTGGGCATTCCTGGCAGGTATGTATGGAGATGATGTGATCAGACCCATGTTTGTCAATACCGCAATTTATGGCATAGAAACCGCAAGCGCCATTACCTTGGGTGTGACGGCTGATCAGTTGTCTGAGCGATTTCAAAATGCTTTAAGAACCTACTATGACCCATTTTTAGGTGACAAAAAAGAGAGATTGATTGGTAGAGAATTGGTATCTGCCAAAAATGGTGGTCGTATCAATGTATCACCGGTACTCAGCCCCAATGGTAAGTACATTATCTTCTTATCGGAGAAAGATTTATTTTCTACCGATCTATATCTGGCTGATGCAACCTCCGGCAAAATAATCCGCAAAGTACTGAGTACAACTAAAGAAGGTCATCTCGATGATCTCAATTACCTGGAGTCGAGTGGTACCTGGAGTTCTGACAGCAAACAATTTGCTACCATAGCCTATAAAAAAGGAGTGCATGCCCTCATCATCAAAGATGTGGCTAGTGGTCGTACCAAAGAAGAGATCCAGTTTAAAGAAGTGCCTGCTTTTGCTAACCCTGCCTGGAGTCCTGATGGTAAAAGCATTGTCTTCGCCGGCCTTGCGCAGGGCCAGACTGACCTTTATGAGTATGTGCTAAAATCTAAAAAACTCAAGAGACTGACCAACGATATATACAGTGAAATACAGCCTAACTGGTCTACTGACGGAAAGTCAATCGTATATGCGACAGACAAACTCAGCATGGATCGAGGTAGAAAACATGGTAAATACACTATGAACCTCGCTATCCTGAGCAAAGGAGCAGATGGTGAGTTGGCTTCAGGCACTACTAAAGATCTTGACTTTTTCTATGGGGCCAACAACCTCAATCCTGAGCACGACGATGATGGCAATATTTATTTTTTATCAGACAAAGACGGTTTTCGAAATATGTACCGCTACGAATTGTCTGACGATAAAGTCTACCAAATGACCGATTTTCTCTCTGGTATCAGTGGCATTACGGAATACTCTCCTGCGCTGACAGTATCCCGAAAAAAAGATAAAATAGTTTACTCTTACTATTCTAAAAACAGTTTTTCGATCTACTCTGCAGGTCAGGATCGATTTCTCAACAGGCCTGTCGTAGATGTCAATGCCATCGACATGGCTCCGGGTACTTTACCTATGACCAATCTGGGACAAAAAGATATTGTGGCAGACAATCTTTCCAAGGTAGACGGGTATACTCAGCTCCCACTCCCTGAAGATGCCTATAAACTTAAGTTTCAAGCCAAACCGGTTGTCAATAAATTTAAACTGGATTATATAGGAGGTAGTACCGGACTCGGAGTAGGTACCGGAAGTTTTGGCACCCGAACAGGTTTGGCCGGTGGTGTACAGATGTTGTTTTCAGATCTTTTTGGTAATCATCAGATTTATTCCACACTCGCACTCAATGGTGATATCTACGATTTTGGAGGTCAGGTGACCTATATCAATTCTAAACGAAAGATTGCATGGGGTACCACCCTCTCCCACATCCCTTTTCAGACCGGGGGTGTGAGTTATAGACTGGATACTTTAAATTTTAGCAATGGACAGTATGAAGTATTGCGTGAGGACCTGGACATCCTGAGGATCTTTGAAGACCAGATGGGGGTATTTGCACAATTTCCGCTATCGACTACCCGTAGGTTTGAGACCAGTTTGTCAGGCAATTACAGGTCTTTCAGACTGGATCGGTATCCTACATTTTATGATCCATACACCTACCAATATATAGATCAGGGTCGCAGAGAGCGCATCCCTTTAGAGACAGATGTCATTAATATAGGAGGATACCTGATCAAAAGGACAGGCTTCTTCAATACCGGCCTGGCCTATGTAGGTGATAATTCTAATTTTGGTATGGCTTCACCCATGTCTGGTCATCGATACAGGTTTGAAGTAGAGAAATATTTTAGTGGGTACAATTTTGCTGCAGCCACAGCTGATTACCGTAAGTATTGGTGGAAAAAACCAGTCAGCATCGCCGCAAGGGTGATGTATCATGGCCGATTCGGCGAAAGTGCCCGTGGATTTAGCCCTATCCTGGTGGGTAATATGGGTTTTGTACACGGATTTTATTATACCCAACTGGATAGATTGGCATCAGAGAATGGCATTGGATTTGAACAACTCAGTGGTCAAAAGCTTTTGATGGGCAATCTAGAGGTTAGGCTGCCATTTACGGGTCCTGAGCGGTTAGCTGTCATCAAATCAGGTTATTTGCTCTCTGAGCTCAGTGTTTTCCTTGATGGAGGCGTAGCTTATGATCAGTTTGGGCAGATCAGTTTCACCAAGACTGGGGTCAATGATTTTACCTTCAAGAGATTTGTGGCATCTACTGGAGCTTCGCTCAGGGTCAACCTTTTCGGGGCGATCATTATAGAGCCGTATTATGCCTTCCCGCTACTCAAAGGCAGTAAAGGTGCTTTTGGTTTAAACCTGGTGCCTGGATGGTAATATGACTTGAAATCTATTTGGTCTCGCTATATTTATGTAGTGATACCAAAAGTGAAGATTTGTTGCATCAGCAGTGTGGCCGAAGCTAAGATGGCTATCAGGTACGGCGCTGCAGCTCTGGGTTTGGTCGGTCAAATGCCCAGTGGACCCGGGGTGATTTCTGACGAAATGATCCATCAGATTTCCAGCACAGTACCACCACCTATAGCCACCTTTTTATTGACGAGCCATACCAGTGCTGTCGCCATAGTCAACCATTATAGACAAGTGCATACCAATACCATTCAGATCGTCGATGCTCTTAGCGATGGAAGTTATGCCGATATCAGGGCAGCCCTGCCTTATGTAAAACTGGTCCAGGTAGTCCACGTTACAGGCGAATCCTCTATAGACGAATGTCAGCAAATAGCACCTTATGTGGATGCTATACTGCTCGATAGTGGCAATCCTAATCTAAAAATCAAAGAACTCGGTGGGACCGGAAGAGTGCATGACTGGAAGCTCAGTCGTCGCATCGTGGAATCTGTATCGGTACCGGTCTTTTTAGCCGGAGGGCTTAATGCTGACAATGTTCGTACTGCTATCCTTGAGGTGGGTCCTTTTGGGTTGGATCTATGCAGCGGAGTGAGGACGGATGGCAGGTTGGACGAGCGCAAGCTGGAACAGTTCTTTAAAAATTTGAATTGAACTTCTTTTATTATGAAATATACTTGGTTGCTTATTCATTTTGTCTGTATGACATCCTTACTCCAGGCACAATCACCTGATGAACAATATATACGTACCAAGCTCGGCCAGCAGGTAGCAGCGTGGAATCGTAGTGATGTGGAGGCCTATATGCAGTTTTATTGGCATAGTGATTCCTTGATGTATATCGGCAAATCAGGGATCACCTATGGTTGGCAGCAAACGCTGGATAATTATACAAAAAGATACCCTGATCCTGCCGCCATGGGTCATCTGACTGATAAAATTATTGTTATCAAACTCCTATCTCCAGATTATATGCAAGTCATTGGACAATGGCATCTCACCCGTAGTATCGGTGACATAGAGGGGTATTATACTCTATTGATCAGAAAAATATCCGGACATTGGTTGATCGTGCAGGATCATACCAGTTGATGGTTTATTTCAAAAACAAAACACAAGAATGAATAGATCAACGAATTTTTTAGGCCTTAATTTTTCTTTAGTGCCATCCTGGTCCACATTGCCCCGATAAAATCTATCAAGCCTATACCTATTAATATGGGAGAAGCCAGTTTAAGCAATACTAAGAGAACGAAAGCGACCAATACAAGGGACCTGACGATAACTGTCAATTTAAAAAATGCTGTATTGTTTTGGATCGCAGTTTGATGGTAATAAAAGCCTATAGCCAAAGCCAAGATACCGACCACCCTGATCCACACCTCATTGGTTTCAGGAAGTCCCAGCGTGGAGAGAAATACATTAGGAATAAAAATCAAAGTGATACCGGTCAAGTATAGGTAAAAGGCGAAATAATACACTGATTTGGCTGCTTGAGTCATGATATTAAAGATTTAGGTAGGCTAAGTTAGGTAAACACAGTCGTCCATTCAAATCGATCCCCGTCAAACAGACCCTTATCGGTCATCTTCAAAGAAGGAATTACCGGGAGAGCCATAAATGACAAAGTCATAAAAGGTGCCCTCAATGGAGACTTAAGATCAGTCCTCACAAAATGGTCGATCAGGCTATAGGATTTGGCTACAGTATGGCCATCCAGGTTACTCATAATACCTGCTACAGGTAATTCCAGACCCAATACAAAACTCTGCAGACAAGCAGCAATCCCGCCTTTTTGTTCGATGACCTTATTGATCACCCGCGCGATAGAGGCATCGTCTACACCTACTGCTACTATATTATGTGAGTCATGCGCCACACAAGAAGCCATGGCGCCTGCTTTGAGTCCGAAACCCTGGACATACCCGATCGCAGGTCGGGCTTTGGCATATCGATTGACTACTACGATTTTGAGGATATCATGCCTGGCATCAGACACTGCGTACCCATCGAGGATATATGCTGCATGAGAGATCTTGTTAGTTATCAGTTGGCCATCCATCGCTTTTATCACCTGGAGTGTCGGTGATAAAGCCCGCTGATGCAGATCTTCTACGGCGACGGGTTGCGAATGGAATTGGTTGATGATATTGACAGGTTTGGTTGTAGTTAAGGATTTGCCGTCTTTGGCTACCAGGGTACCTCCGTAATACACTTCCAGTACTTTCATATCTTTTAAATCGTCTACGAGGATAAAATCGGCAGGATCACCTATTCGTACCATGCCTGATTTTAAAGGATAGTGCATCCGGGGATTGATACAAGCAATCTTTAATACATCGTATAAGTCAAAGCCGTCCTTGACAGCCCGGGATACGATCTGATCCATATGACCTTTCTGCAGATCATCCGGATGTTTGTCATCAGAGCAAAACATCAATTGGTCCGGGTATTCTGTTATGAGGGGAGCGAGTGCCTCGTAATTTTTTGCGGCGCTGCCTTCCCGGATGAGCACCTTCATACCCAGGGAGATTTTTTCCCTGGCTTCTTCATAGGTGAAACATTCGTGATCAGTCTCTATCCCGGCATCGCGATATTTTTTCAAATCTGACCCTCTGAGACCTGGTGCATGACCATCTACAGGTTTGCCGTATTTGCGGGCGGACTGGATCATTGATCGCAGTTCCTGATTGCCATGTATCACCCCTGGATAATTCATGACCTCTGATAAATAACCTATCCTTGGGTCCGCCAACAATCTATCTACCTCACTCGCATCCAATTTTGCGCCGGCAGTTTCAAAATCACTGGCTGGTACGCAGGAAGGAGCGCCAAAAAGTATCTCCATTGGAAGCGATTCAGCATGCTCTATCATGTAATATACCCCTTCGGTACCCATGACATTGGCGATCTCGTGCGGGTCAGAGACCGTGGCGAGGGTGCCAAAGGGCAATGCCATTTTGGCAAATTCACCCGGTACCAACATGGAGCTTTCTATATGAATATGCGCATCTACCCAACCTGGTAATATGAAGGGTCCTTTTTTTGAACGGGTCTTTTCGAAATGGACGATGCAGCCGTTTTGTATGGACATCACTACCCCATAGATATTTCGCCCGGTGATATCTACCAGCTGCCCTTGAATTTTATTGATGACATTCATGCTAAACCGACTAGTTAAAACTATTAATATTTCATCCAATTTATGTTATTCTTTTTAATAAAACATTTTGAATGTTATGTGTAATACTCTTGTAATCAAATTTTTATCAGTACTGCCTCGTTATTCAACCCTAAACAGAGTGTAACTTTTTGGATTTCAATACAGTTACATTTTCAATTAGAAACGTAATTATTTTAACTTTGAATCTTTAAACTAACATCATGAAACGAATCATATTCATTGTATTCCTCGCTTTTGCCTGGACCTTTGCATCAGCTCAAAAGATTGCCATCATCGATATCACACAGGTATTGGAGAATCTTTCGGAGTACAAAAAAGCTCAGGATCAATTGGACAAAATTACTGCCACCTGGAAACAAGAAATCTCCGAATCAAGGGATAAGATCAAAGTAATGTACAATAAATACCAGGCTGAACAAGTGCTCTTGAGTGATGATCAGCGTAAAAATAAAGAAGAGGAGATCATGGCAAAAGAGAAGGAAGCCATGGAAATGCAGAAAGCAAAGTTTGGCCCTGAAGGTGCTTTATTTATGAAAAGACAGGAGCTCGTACAGCCCATTCAGGATAAAGTCTATAAAGCCATTCAGGAGTACGCTACAGCCAAAGGATATGACCTGATCCTTGATAAAGGAAGCTCCGCCGGGGTTATATTCTCCAATCCGGGAATGGACAAGACCTCAGATATTCTTAAAAAATTGGGAATTCAGTGATACATTTGCAGCCCAAATAAAAAAAATCTATATCCTAATTAAGTATTATTAAAATGAAATCAATGAAATTTTTGTTACTCGCTTCTTTTGTCCTTTTAGTGAGCCTTCCAGGTCAAGCTCAAAAGTTTGGTTATCTCAATTCCTCTCTTATCATGAGTGAAGTACCTGAAATAAAAGCAGCAGAATCTAATCTAAAAGCATATCAGGAGCAATTGTCCAAACAAGGTCAGCAAAAAGTAGAAGCGCTACAGGCTAAATACCAGGAATTGGCAAGAAAGGAAAAACAAGGCGAGATAGCTCCTAAAGCATTGCAAGAGCAAGCCGATAAACTCAAAATCGAAGAAGATGACCTGGCCAAATTGGAACAAGAGATGCAAAATCAACTGGCTCAGAAAAGAGAAGGTCTGTTACAACCTATTTTGGATAAAATCAACAAAGCCATACAGGATGTTGCCAAAGAAAATGCTTTTGCTTATATCTTCGATACCAGTGCAGGCATGTTATTGTACGCAGATGAATCGTCTGATGTGAGCCAATTGGTAAGAACCAAACTTGGATTACCCGCAGTAAGTACTACAGCCAATGCACCAAAGAAACAATAATAAAGTAAATTTGGAAGTTATAATCCAACCCAGTCTGTGTGTACTGGGTTTTTTGTTTTAGTTTAATGAATAATCAAATGACACTCGTAGAGCAGATCAACAATGATATAAAAGAGGCCATGAAAGCCAAGGACCCGGTGAGACTGCGAGGAGTCCGGGCTATAAAAGCTGCTATTTTATTGGCCAATACTGATGGATCTGGATTAGAAATGGACTTAGATCGGGAGATCAAATTATTGCAGAAGCTGGTCAAACAAAGACAAGATTCGCTTGCTATCTATGAAGCGCAGAACCGACCGGATCTGGCGCAGGTGGAAAAAGAAGAGATAGAAGTCATTCAAACCTACCTGCCAAGTCAAATGTCTCTGGAAGACCTGGAAACGTATATCAAAGACCTAATCACCACACATGGTGCTATAGGAATGAAAGACATGGGTAAAATCATGGGATTGGCCAACAAAGGACTTAGTGGCAAAGCAGATGGTAAGACCATTGCTGAGCTCGTAAAAAAAATGTTGACAGTATAACTCCATTGAATAAATTACCTTACATTTGATAAGAATTCGATTTTTAGTTCATTAGAGAAACTGGTTGAAAATAAGTACATAAATATTCATTAGCCACTCATTTTTAGTATGTTTCCTAATCTTATATAACCAAGACACACACGTTTTTCTTAACTCAGTAATCAATTTTTTTTTATTTAAATTTTTCTTAGAATGAATATTTATGTTGCAAACATCAGCTACAGCGCGTCTGATGATCAGCTTGAGGCCCTATTCGCCCAGTATGGAGCTGTAAAATCCGCCAAGATCATTATGGATCGTATGAGCGGCAGAAGCCGTGGATTTGGTTTCGTCGAAATGGACAATGACGATGAGGCTAAAAACGCTATCGCTGCCCTTAATGGTCAGACTTGGATGGAAAAGGAATTAAATGTAAACGAAGCTCGTCCCAAAGAAGACAGAGGCCCTAGACCTGGCGGCGGTGGAGGTGGCGGAGGATTCCGTCCTCGTCGTGAAGGTGGTTACGGCGGCGGCGGCGGTGGTGGCTACCGATCAGGTGGTGACCGTGGCGGCAGCGGCGGTGGCGGCGGCTACAGAGGTGGCAGCGGCGGTGGACGCGGTGGTAACGACCGAGGTGGATTCCGAGGTGGTGATCGCGACTTCAATAGGGATAGTGATTAATATTTGATATTTCATCTATAACTAATATTTAGGGGCTAGCTGACCATGTCAGTTAGCCCTTTCTGTTTTTAAGGAGCATTTTCTTAATGCCAATCAATTGTAATCCTGAACGAATCAATCGATTTAAATAGAATTTTGTCAAAGTTAAATAGGTCTAAGGATTCCAATTTAAGGTACATGGAAGTGTCTCTTAATCGCCTCAAAACTAATTTTCTAATCAGAAAATATTTTGCTGCAGTTTTTTGGTGTGTATCGTTTTTTGCAAATTGCTTTGCAAAACACCTTTTCCCATCAAAACATACTTTAACTTTATTTCCTCATCAACCCAGTCACGAGGGTTTTAGCCAACTATTCATGAAACGATTATTTTTATTTTATTTAGGGATAGCTATGATATCAACATTTTCCTGCAAGGATGGGGATCAGACGCAAGCATTGTTTGAACCCAGTATTTTTACCCCAATCAATAGTTTTACACAGGGTGCTGAAGGACCTGCTGTAGATATTGCCGGCAATCTATATGCCGTAAACTTTGAGCATGAAGGCAGCATCGGAAAAGTGACGCCCCAGGGGGAAGCCAGTGTGTTTATAGAATTGCCCAATGGCAGCATTGGCAATGGTATCCGGTTTGACAGCAAAGGAGACATGTACATAGCTGATTACACCAATCACAATATCCTGAAGGTCACGATGGCGGATCAACAGCTGACTGTCCATGCGCATGAACCTTCTATGAACCAACCCAATGATATCGCCATAGACAGTCATGATCGTATCTTTGCCAGTGATCCATCCTGGAAAGAAAGTACAGGCAATCTTTGGCGTATCAATATTGATGGTAGTGTGCATCTGCTCGAAAAAGATATGGGTACTACTAATGGCATTGAAGTCAGTCCTGATGAAAAAACACTCTATGTCAATGAATCTGTACAGCGTAAGGTCTGGGCCTATGACCTTTCTGACAGCGGTACGATCTCTAATAAACGGCTGCTGATCGAGTTTCCGGATTTCGGCATGGATGGTATGCGCTGTGATGCCAATGGCAATCTCTATATCACCCGACATGGTAAAGGAACCATCGTCAAAGTATCTCCAGCAGGGACTATATTAAAAGAAATCACACTCGGTGGAAAAAAACCCAGCAATATCGCTTTTGGCGGTCCGGATGGTCAGAGAGTATATATCACCCTGCAGGATACCAGGAATATTGAAACTTTTCTGGTGGATGCTCCAGGTAGATCATGGATCCTGAAAAGCAAAAAATAATTAAGCTGTCTTACACATAGTGTCATGGCTTTCGTGAAATAAAAGTTTTTAAATATGAATATGAAGCTGCCTTTAGTTTTGATCTTACTCATTGGGTTTGATTTGATCATGAGTACAACTTCTTCTGGTCAAAAAATATCTGGCTTATCTACAGTTAATAGTTTTCGGGCAGCTGTGGTCAAAAAAAATATCAGCCCATCCAGTCCCAAACAACTCCTTGGCTATGGTGCCCGACTATCGACAGGGATTCACGACAGCATCTACCACCGAATCATCGTACTGGACGATGGCAGCACTCAATTTTTTCTCATTTCGACGGAAGTCTGTCTCATGTCACCCTCAGAATACGATCATGTGGCGGGCATACTGCAAAAAAAACTAGGCATTCAGCCTGTCAATTTTTGGTGGTCTGTCACCCATACTCATTCAGCTCCTGAGGTAGGTGTACCCGGTCTTGCAGAAGCTTTTATGGGCGATCGATACAAACATCCGGTGGATACAGCATATACTGATTTTATCGAAAAATCCTTAATAGAAGGTATCCAGGAAGCTCGTCAAAAACTTGAGCCGGCCAGGTTGGGTGTCGGCTGGGGATATTCGCAAGCTAATATAAATCGGAGGGCGATCGATGTAGATGGACGAGCTTCTTTAGGGCTCAATCCAGATGGACCGGTAGACAGGCGTATAGGGTTGCTTCGTCTTGAAAAAGCTGATAGGAGCCCTCTGGCACTTATCGTCAATTATCCTATTCATGGTACTGTGCTGGGTCAGGAGAATGTGGAGATTAGTGGTGATGTCACCGGGATGGTAGCCAATTATGTGGAGCATCAGACAGGTGTACCTGTATTATTTATCAATGGTGCGGCGGGCAATCTTGCTCCTATTTACAGTGTGTATCCAAATCCCCGGGCCGGTCATCTGAGCCAATTCAGGGTCTTGCTTGGAGATAAAATTTTGGAGGCCAATAATAAACTGGCTGTCACCTCAGACTCAATAAAATTATTTACCGGCGCATTGACCGTAGAGGGGCCAAGAAAAGCTCAACTCGGCTGGCCCGCCTATCTGGATGCTTATAGCCATTCTGGTCAAAATGGAAATAATACAGTCAAGTTGCCCATTCGTTTTCTTAGAATTAATGAGGAAGTTGCTATCTGGTCAGCACCACTAGAACTATTTTGTGAAATCTCCAATGAAATAAGGGACAGATCACCTTTCCCTTATACTTTTTATTACGGGTATACCAATGGTTGGCTGGGTTATCTGCCTACAGAAAATGAGTGGAAGCATGGTGGCTATGAAGTAGAGGTCGTATCGCCCTTCACGCCATCGATGG
>OBID01000076.1_pt1 | contig 43005 bp, 36 predicted proteins | sample 1519781 | NCBI WGS metagenome assembly OBID01 (sample SAMEA3991478, study PRJEB22521) | metagenome | biome: anthropogenic terrestrial biome; feature: sewage plant; material: sludge | place: Sweden | collected 2012-09-26 | reverse complement strand
AAATATTATTATTTTTTATTATAAATTATTTATTGTAAATTAACAGTGAGATGAGCGATATCACCGTACAAAAAAAATCAAAAAAAAATCAATCAGTTGCCAATGTTGCACCCTCAAGTGCTCCTTCCAGCTATAGCACCGAAGATCTTCAAAGTGCTTTACAAAAACATTTTGGATTTAATCAGTTCAAAGGATCTCAAGAAGACATTATTAGAAATGTGCTGGATGGTAAGGATACCTTCGTCATCATGCCTACCGGAGGCGGAAAATCGTTGTGTTATCAGCTGCCGGCGCTTATGCTGGAAGGCACTGCCATAATTATTTCACCTTTGATCGCTTTGATGAAAAATCAGGTAGATGCTATCAGGGGATATAGCCAGGGAGATGAGATCGCTCACTTCCTTAACTCATCATTAACACGAACACAAATTAAACAAGTCAAAGACTCTATTTCTGCCAAGCATACCAAATTGCTTTACGTTGCTCCGGAGACCCTGACCAAGGATGAAAACCTCGAATTTTTAAGGGGTGTGAAAGTGTCGCTGATCGCTGTCGATGAGGCTCATTGTATTTCTGAGTGGGGTCATGACTTCAGACCTGAATATCGGCGCATCCGGGAGATGATAGATGCCTTAGGTCATTCTGTGCCTGTCATGGCACTTACGGCCACGGCGACGCCTAAAGTACAATCAGATATTGTAAAAACACTGGACATGCATGCTCCGGGTATTTTCAAAGAATCTTTTAACCGTACCAATCTATTTTATGAAATCAGGCCAAAGGTCAATAAGGCGCAAACCATCAAAGAAATAGTCCAAATATTCAGAACCAAACCAGGTAGTTCTGGTATCGTATATGTACAATCCAGAAAATCAACAGAAGAGTTGGCTCAGACGCTGGAAGTGAATGGTATCAAAGCAGCACCCTATCATGCCGGCCTGGATACCAAGCTAAGGGCCAAGATTCAGGATGAGTTTCTGATGCAGGACATTGATGTCATCTGCGCGACTATCGCCTTTGGTATGGGGATTGACAAACCTGATGTGCGCTTTGTCATACATTACGACATTCCTAAGAGTATTGAAAATTATTACCAGGAAACAGGTCGGGCTGGCAGAGACGGTTTGGAAGGAAGGTGCGTGGCTTTTTATTCTGCCAAGGATATACTTATACTTGAAAAATTTCTCAGAGACAAGGATGCCGCTGAGCGCGATATGGGTGCCCACTTATTGGATGAAGTAGTAGCGTTCTCAGAGACTGCTGCTTGCAGGCGAGTCTTTCTGCTCAATTATTTTGGTGAAAACTATGGTGAGAAGGATTGTCAAAAAATGTGTGACAATTGTAAGAATCCTAAAGAAAGGATGGAAGTTAAGAATGATATGAAAACTGCCCTTCTTGCCATTCAGGAGACCAAAGAGCATTATCTCACTTCACTCATGGTAGAATTTATCACCGGTAAGGCTACCAAGGAAATCAAAGACTATGGATTTGATGAATATGAACATTTTGGAGCCGGAGAAGATAAAGATGCCTTGTTCTGGCATTCTATTTTTAGACAAGGTATGTTGCATGGATTCATCGAAAAGGATATCGAGCAATATGGTGTTTTGAAACTAACCGAAGCGGGCAAAAAGTTTATTCTGAAACCATCCTCCGTTCAAATTGCCATCAACACCAATTTTGAAGCTCCCGGAGAATTTGATGATGAAGATGCAGATGCCCGGGTAGTAGCATTGGATCAGACTTTGTTCAAAATGCTAGACGATTTACGTAAATCAATGGCCAAGCAATTAAAAGTGCCACCCTATGTGATCTTCCAGGACACTTCACTCAATGAGATGGCTACGCACTATCCCATTGCACTGGAAGATTTGGCAAAAGTAAATGGGGTCAATGCCAGCAAAGCTCAGCGATATGGACGAAAGTTTGTAGATCTGATTGCCAAATATGTTGAAGAAAATGATATTGAGCGTCCTGATGATATCCAGATCAAACAGATTGCAGATAAATCAAAAACCAAAGTATCTATCATCCAATGCATCGACAGAAAAATGATGTTGGAGGATATCGCTAAAGCCAATCAATTTAAACTCGACGAACTCATCGAAGAGATGGACATTATAGTTACCTCCGGTACCAAACTCAATCTAGACTATTATCTTGAAGACAATGTCGATGAGTCCATCCAGGAAGAAATCTTTGATTACTTCATGTCTGCAGAATCAGATGACCCGGAGAAGGCATTTAAAAAGCTCAAGGATGAGGATATCACCATCGAAGAAATCAAGTTGGTTAGATTAAAGTTTTTATCCGAAATGGCCATGTAAATGTATTTTGAGATTATAAAATCTATTATACTGAGAAAATTCATTTAATACTCATACTAGCTGGTTTATGATGAAAATCTGGATTGTCAACGGACCTAATCTCAATCTTCTGGGAAGACGAGAACCTGAGATCTATGGTTCCAAATCTTTCGAACAATACTTTGAGGAGTTAAAGCTTGCATTTCCGGAAATTGAGCTTCACTATTTTCAATCCAACCATGAAGGGGCTATTATAGATCACCTACAGCAGATTGGATTTGGACACTCGGATGGATTGATATTTAACCCAGCTGCATATACCCATACCTCAGTGGCGATAGCAGATTGCCTTGCAGCGATTGCCTTGCCATGTGTGGAAATACATATTTCTGATATTTATAAAAGAGAGTCTTTTAGACATCATTCGTATGTCAAGCCTCTATGTATAGATAGTATAGTGGGTCAGGGTGTGCAAGGGTATAATCTAGCTATTCAAAAGTTAATATCATATCTGAGCAGTCAATAAAGCCGAGGTCAAAAATCTTATACTGAAGGAAGTAATTGTCTGCCTGCATCATGACTTGGGAGCGACCATCTTGAGATCTATCAGTTTTAAACGATGTCGTTTATTCAATTTTTTCTGACCATTGAGGAATAATTTTGAGTACGCCCAGGTAACAGCTGCAGTGCCTGCTACGATGGCATGAAGCCAACCTAAATGGGGTGCTGGCGGTTTAAACAGAGTCCTCGTAGCTTCCTGGACGCCGCTAAAAAAAGTCCATTGAAGAAGAAACTTACCCGACATTTTAGCCATTTGGTTCCCTCCTTGTGGAGTAAGATCAAAGCCATCAAGCTCCTTGAGTGGAAGACAATAGGTCTCTGATACCTGTATACATTTAGACTCCAGATCAAGGTTCCAGATCGTGTAGCTAGACCATGTCGAGCGTGGCTCTCCTTTAAGATGCACCCGGATCTCCGCCCCAATTGGGTATTTCTTTAATCGGACGCTGCCCGCAGTCTCATATACAAGATAGGCTTGGGCCTTTCCTTGAATCAAGGCTGCCATATAAACCAAAATAAATACGATGCGCATACCAAGCATAAGAACGAAGATAAACTGGATATGTAGGATCGCAACCAGTTTTTAAATTTTCCTTAAACTGAATGCTGCTTATTTTTCATTTGAATGATGATATGTGGATATTTGTCTCAATCTTCGGTTTTGTTTTTAATCTAACCTTATGAAATTTTTCACCGCTTGCATTTTGACTCTTCTGGTGGCAAGGATTCAAGCCCAACCTTATCAAACGGTGTTTGAGTCCAGCCATGGATCCGAGACACCTACTTATCCTCAAATCATTCAGTGGTGGAGCGCTCTGAGCAAGAACGCTCCCAATATACAGATGAAGGTTATGGGGATGACCGACGCAGGAATGCCCTTGCATTTGGTGACTATATCCGGCGACAAAGAATTTGGCTATAATCAGAATCATAAAAAGGGCAAGGTGGTTATTTTGATCAACAATGGAATTCATCCTGGTGAGCCGGACGGTATCGATGCCAGTATGCTTTTGGCCAGGGACATTGTAACACATAAACTCACCTTACCATCCAATATAGTCCTTGCCATCATCCCGGTCTATAATATTGGAGGTTGCCTCGATCGCAGTTCGGATTATAGGGTGGATCAGAATGGCCCGGACGAATTTGGTTTTAGAGGCAACTCTCAAAACCTGGATCTTAACCGGGACTTTATCAAATGTGATTCGCGGGAAGCTATATCCTTTGCGGAAATCTTTCACCTTGTCGACCCTGACATTTTCGTAGACAACCATGTCAGTAATGGTGCAGATTATCAGCATGTGATGACCCTGATCGCAACTCAGCATGACAAATTGGGCGGAGCCATGGGCACTTATTTGAATGAAGTTTTTGAGCCGGCGTTGTATGCCAGCATGAAGCTAAAAGGATTAGACCTCATACCTTATGTCAATGCGTTTGGAGACAAACCGGAGAATGGCTGGCCGCAGTTTATGGATTGGCCCCGATATGGGAGCGGCTATGCTGCTCTTTGGAGTACCTTTTCATTTATTCCAGAGTCACATATGCTTAAGCCATATGACCAAAGGGTGCATGCTACTTACGAATTGATGAAGACATTTATTGATTTCGCTACGACTCATGGGACAGAAATCAAACAAGTTCGTGCTAAAACACGTGATACAGAGAAAACACAAAAACAATTTCCACTTTCCTGGAGTTCTGACAGGAGTATATCATCTACAAGGTTGTATAAAGGATATGAGTCTGGGTACAAATCGTCAGAGGTGTCCGGACTGCCCAGGCTGTACTATGACAGGAGTAAACCATTTGAAAAAATCATACCTTTTTTTGATACGTACCATCCGACAGCTTTTGTCGAAAAACCTTCTGCCTATATTATGCCGCAGGGATGGTGGCGAGTCGCGGAACTTCTCAAAGCAAATAAAGTCAAATTTTATCCTTTACAACATGATACCGTCATTCAGGTCGAGGTCTACAAAATTGAAGAGTATAAATCTTCTCCCCGACCGTACGAAAAGCATCATCCCAATAGCCAGGTCAAGACCAGTATCACTACTCAAAATATTTCTTTTCGAAAAGGTGATTTATATATACCTATGAACCAGGTAGCCAATCGATACCTGATGGAAGTGCTCGAGCCTGCTGCTCCTGATTCTTATTTTGCGTGGAATTTTTTTGATAGTGTATTAGGTCAAAAGGAAGGTTATAGTGCTTATGCTTTTGAAGACATTGCAGCCGATTATTTAACAAATCATCCAGCAGCCAGGTTATTGTTGGACGAAGCCAAATTAAAAGATAGCATACTTGCTAAAAGCGGCAGTCAGCAACTTGAATTTATTTTTAAAAATTCTCCCTGGTTTGAACCTGCTTATATGAGATATCCTGTGTATAGAGTAAGGTGAAAGCTATAGCTCAGATGTTGGTATTCGACTTCCAGAAATGGCTTAGGCTACTTGGGTTACTTATCAATTCGGTAAAATTTAGACCTAAGCCGTACTTTTGCCCTGACATTTATACACATGGTAGAACAGATTGGACAAAGTAGGATGCTTAGAAAAGATACCTTTAAGCGATTAGGGGTATTTAAATGGACGGGGTGCTTTCTAAGTGTGTTTTTTCTGAATATCCTTGTCGGACAGTCAACTCAATTTAAAGTAGAGACTAATTATATCGGATGCGATAGTGTAGGGTCCATCCGGATTATGGCAAAAGATCCATTGAGAAAATATCAGTATTCGATGGTGTCTAATGATTGTGGCTTCCCGTTAAGACCAACCCAGGATTCTGGAATATTTACGCATTTGGTACCTTGTCTATATATTATAAAGGTCATCGATAGTCAGGGATCTGTCACTTTAGACCCTATTCGTATTGGATTTAAAATAACAGACCACACTACGTTAAAGTGCAATAGTGCTTTCACAACTTTGTCCCAAATTAAAGTGACAGGCGGACTGGCCGTGGCATATTCTATAGATTTTTTACCAAGGTTTAAATTGGGTCAACCCGACAGTATCTTTAATCTTCCTACTTTAGATTACATATCAGTCCATGAACTCACAGTCTATGATGCGTGCGGTCATTCTGATAAAGTGAGATTAGATCATCTTGGTGCAATAGATAAAACCGTGCTATGTGATGATGTGCAGATTTACTCCATCCCGCTTGCCAAAACTACTTATAATCCGTTTTTTTTAAATGATACATTGATATTTAATTGGACATTGAATGGCAAAACAATAGGTATCGAAAGTTCTGTACATCCCGAAAGTACAGTACCGGGTAATAAACTTGTTTTCCAGGCGAGCTCCAGTTATTGTACTATAATAGATAGTGTGATTTTACAAAATGAACCCTCCAGGAAAATCAGCTTAACAATCAAAGCTGATCGGCAAGTACTATGTAATGAAGATTCCGTATTGTTAAAAGCGGATGTAGCAGTCTCTTTACCTGTCAGATTTGGTTGGAATACAAAGGATAGCAGCGATGAAATATCAGTATATACTGCAGGTAAGTATCAGGTGATAGCGACTACGGACGAAGGTTGCTCCGATACTGCTGAAATATTGATTCGTCATTCGTCTTTGTCACTTACGGCTCAGGTCACACCTAATCTATGTTTTGGCGAAGCCAAGGGGAACATTGATCTTGTCGTCGCCGGCGGCATTATACCTTATAGCTATACCTGGTCGGATAGTGTAAAAGCCAAAGACAGGCAAAACCTGGGCAATGGTAGCTATCGTGTTTTATTGATTGACTCAGCAGGTTGTGCGTTATCAGATAGCTTTATTATTACCAGTCCACCTCCTATGTCTCTGACCTTATCGGCGTATGCTGCTGATTGTGTGCCAGCTCGCAATGGAAGAGTGACCACAATGATGAACGGAGGAGTACCCCCTTATAGATACCAATGGAGCAATGGACTCACTGTGCCCAATGTAGATACCTTGTCGCCCGGTTCATATTCTATTACAATCTTTGATCAGAACCAATGCTCCGTCTTTTTTCCTTTCCTTATTGATGATCTCAATCCATTGCAGAGTTTCCCGCGGGATACGATCTGTGCAAATGGATCTTTGAAGGTAGGGCAGTCGGTATATACCAAAACCGGACGGTACAAAGACTCCCTGATTTCTTCCAAAGGCTGCGATAGTGTGGTCACTACATATCTGGTAGTCAATGAACCGGTTGATTTTGCTTTTACAAAAAAGGATCCTTCGTGCAATGGGGTCAAGGATGGGAGTGTGACGATCACAGATGCGATAGGCTATGTAGACTATGATGTCTATCTCAATGAGCAGTTGTATGTACCTGCCCAATTAAGTGCTTTGGCACCCGGAAACTATGTGATCAAATTAAAAGACCGCTTTGGATGTTTTAAAGAGAAAGGGTTTGCCATGACCAATCCGCCGTTGATTGATTTTGACCTTGGTGGGGACAAGACGATCACCTTTGGAGATACTTTAAGTGTCACCCCTATGACCAATTTAACTCCTGGCAATATTCAGCAAATCACCTGGGCGACGGATCTTCCACAACCGAATTGTATATTTTGCAATGCCATCTACAAATACAAACCGTCAGACGACCACTACCTGAAAGCCACGATCGAAAGCATCACCGGGTGTAAAGTCTCAGATGAAATCAGGATCACCCTTGATCGGGATTTCAAAGTTTTTGTACCTAACATATTTTCACCAGGGTCAGGGAGTTTTACTGAAAATCAATATTTGAAAGTATATGGGGGTAGCCAGGTCAGTAAAATAAATTATTTCCGCATCTTCAATCGATTTGGGGACCTCGTGTTTGAGGCCACTGATTTTTTACCAAATGATACTGGCTATGCCTGGGATGGCCTTTTTAAAGGTGCTGATGCTGCTCCGGGAGTCTATATCTATGTGGCAGAGGTCAGTTTTGCAGATAGGAGTGTGCGGGTGGTCAAAGGTGATATAACCCTGGTAAGGTAAGTTGTGTATCACTAATCTATTCTATGGCGTACCCTTTTCTTTAGGGATGATAATCCTCTGCCACCACAAGGACTTGAATGTTTTCTCACTATCTTTGCCCGCTCAAAATGCTCTATTAGAGCTATAATTATTTAAAGTTATCATGTACAATACCAGGACAAAAATAAAAACCCTTCTATCATCTGATCAGGCGCATTTTACCACCACCCTGATGGGCTGGGTGAGATCGTTTAGGAACAATCAGTTTATCGCACTCAATGATGGAAGTACCAATAATAATCTTCAGGTGGTAGTAGAACTGGGGATGCTGGACGAAACCACACAAAAAAGAATATCTGTAGGAGCGTGTATCAAAGCGACGGGTGAGGTCATCCCTTCTATGGGTAAAGGCCAAAAAATAGAGCTCAAAGCTACTTCGATTGAAATACTTGGTGATTGTGATCCGGAGTCCTTCCCCATCCAGCCTAAAAAGCACAGCCTGGAGTTTTTGAGGGAGAATGCTCATCTAAGATTCAGGACCAATACTTTTGGAGCTGTATTCAGGGTGCGACATGCATTGGCTTTTGCTGTACACCAGTTTTTTAACGAAAAGGGATTTGTGTACATGCATACACCGGTGATCACTGCCAGTGATGCTGAAGGTGCCGGAGAAATGTTTAAAGTCACGACCTTGCCTATGGACGGCACTGCTCCCCGCAATGAAGATGGCAGCATCAATTATAAAGAAGATTTTTTTGGACGAGGCACCAATCTTACCGTCAGTGGTCAACTCGAAGGCGAATTGGCGGCGATGGCTTTCAGCGAAATTTATACATTTGGTCCGACTTTCAGAGCTGAAAACAGCAATACTACGCGACACCTGGCTGAGTTTTGGATGATCGAACCGGAAATGGCCTTCTATGACCTCGAAGACAATGCTAACCTGGCAGAAGAATTTATCAAATATGTCATCCAATATGTGACAGTGCACAATGCCGAGGACCTCGCTTTTCTTGCAGCTCGCCTGGAAGAGGAAGAAAAGTCTTTACCTCAAGATAAGCGGAGTCCGATGAGCTTGATGGACAAACTCCAATTTGTGATCAATAATGATTTTGAACGAGTCACTTATACTCAAGCGATCGATATTCTTAGAGAAAGCAACCATAACAAAAAGAAAAAATTCCAATACCCGATAGATCAATGGGGGGTGGATCTCCAGAGTGAGCACGAACGATACCTGGTTGAGAAACATTTTCAAAAACCGGTCATCCTCACCAATTACCCCGCAGCCATCAAAGCTTTTTATATGAGACAGGACGATGATTGTGCCCCAGATCGGCAGACTGTTTCAGCGATGGATATACTAGCACCCGGGATCGGTGAGATTGTAGGTGGTAGCCAACGCGAAGAGCGATATGACAAACTCACCCAACGCATGAAAGAAATGCATATTCCAGAGGAAGATCTTTGGTGGTATCTCGATACAAGAAGATTTGGAGCCTGTGTGCACGCAGGGTTTGGTTTGGGATTTGAGCGATTGGTTCAGTTTGTAACCGGTATGGCCAATATCAGAGATGTGATCGCTTTCCCGAGGTATCCCGGCAGTGCTGAGTTTTAATAAGCTTACATTATACAGATTCAATTGCCGCCTTGGCTTTCTTTATTAACTCGAGGATTTGAGCCTTTGGCATCTGACCTGCGAAAACTGCCATCTCCACCTCTTTGAATATGAGTTTGATGTCGGATTTGATGGTATCGCTGACCAATGATTGATCGATATACTTTTCCCAGTCATGTTTGTCAAGAGCTTCTTTTTGGATATTCCACTTTGTTTTAAGAAAGGATTGTAAAATTTGGTTGAGTTGATCGAGCACTGCTTTCGAATCAGAAGTGGAGGAAGAGGTTGGCAAAGTATCTAATTCAGTCAGCGCAGTGTTTTTGACTTCTTCCAGATATTTTTGCACACCATATTTTATGTCAGATTTGGAGCGCAAATAGCGGCGGGTAGCCACACCGAGCCATAGCAAATAAGGAAGTGCCAATGCACCCCAATATCCTGAAGTACCGATCCAGCCCGAACCACCAGGCTTGGGATCCTTGATCAAAGGGAGGATGTCATCACCGGCTGTACCGGACGATGCAACTCCTGACCGGTTGCCGGTAGCTGTCCCTGACACGTTCACATGATAAACATCGGAGGCGATCGTCACATACTGCTGACTGTCAGTATCAAAATAAATAAAGGAAGGAATGATTGTATGAGCGCCAGGTTGAGTAGCCACCAATGGATATATCAATTCTCTCATCCCTATAAATCCGCCATTTTTATAATCTACATTTTCTTTGGTGATCTTGGGTTCATACAATTGAAAGGCTGTGGAGTCGATCTGAAGAAACGGTTTTCCGACCCGATTGAGATCACCATCACCGTCAACATACAAGGTGAGTGACACGGCATCATTGACTTTGACAGCCAGTTGATCTATCGCGGTAGCCATTCTAAACTTGCCCACTGCCCCTGAAAAATTAGAAGGTGTTGGTTGCGGTAAAGACTGAACTTGAAGCGAAACAGGATTGCTGATCAAAGTGATTCCTTCTGTCGTGGGCAGCAGGAAAAAAGAATTAGAGTTTGCCTCATCCGTGATCACACTGGCTCGCACATGCAGCGGTTCTATCTCAAAGGTGCCATTTTGTATAGGGTAGATCGACGCTGCATAAATCACCTTGGTTACATAAGTACGACCATTGATGGATTCCCTATTATCATAACTTAGCCTGGGTATATTATTCACGTGAAATCCTTTAAACTCTGGCGCATGGGATATATTGTAGTTCTCCACATTGATCGCAGTATATAGTTTGTATTCCACCAATATTTGTTGACCTACGTAGGCATGCTCAGGGGTAGCTGTAGCCATGAGGAAGATATCCTTTTTGCTGATGGCGACTTCGTCCTTGCCCTTTGTGATAGCTGGTTTTGATTTTACAGCTTTTATAGTCAGAGGGGTGGATGACAGGGTCTTGCCATTGGCCTGGATACTGGCTTTGCCAATGTGGAGATCCCCTGCTTTTTTAGGAGAGAGTGTGTAAATATAAGAAATGGCAGAGCTACGGAGCCCATTGACTATGCTGACCTGAGTAGAGGTACTTGGGCCACTGATCACCGTCCATTCTGCGAAATCAGGAGGCGTAAATCCTTTACCTTGAGCATTTTCGAGGATGAATTCTACCTGGACATATTCGTCTAAAGCTACTTCAGACCGATCTACACTTGCTCTGAAAGATTCACTTTGAGCGAATATAAAATTTTGAGAAGAAAATATTAAAAACAGGATGAACCCTATCCTCATAGTCGTTTAGATTTTCTACCACTTGCTTTGCCTTCTAGTATATTTTTGAACTGCCACGAACGATCGTCTTCGGGATCTTCTTCTATACGGTTTGGATTTTGCTTGACATAGATTTCTACTGCAGGTACATCCAGATCTCCTCCTGACCTATCCCCTGATTTAATCATGGTGGACGGTATGGTAAAAAGTCCCGCAGATAATGGCTGGATGAGGTATTTTTGTTTGTGCACGGCTTTTATTTCCCCATTGATCAAGGAGGTGTTACTCACAAAATTCTGACCGATGATTTCAGCATCTTTGAGATCAGGGGCGATGAATACTCCATCTTTGGAGTCGAAGGTATATTGTACATAAAATTGGTTGCCCAGCAATACAGTATCCCTGCTGACAGCTATGCTGACGGTCGCAGATTGACTTTGGAGCACTAAGGCGCCAAAGCTAAAAATCAGAATTAATATTTTTTTCATACTGGTCTAGGTTGTCTACAAAATTAAATCACCAATCTTTCTTTGGGGGATTATTTTTTTTGCTTTTGTTCGTCAATTTTTGCTGGACTCTTTGATCTTCGCGCTCTGTATACTGCAAGAGCTGCTCGGCTTCTTCTTTTGTCATTCCTTCGGGTTTGGGTTGTGCTTCACCGGATTGTGGCTGTTGATCTTGTTTTTGATCCTGAGGTTTGCCTGATTGTGGATCCTGGTTAGGCTGTTGTTGGTCATCTTTCTGATCTTGCTTCTTATCTTGGTTTTGCTGCTGCTGTTGTTGCTGCTGCTGTTGTTTGATCAGCTGCCTGGTGGCCAGTGTCAGGTTTTTTTTAGTATCCATATCAGCAGGCTCTAATTTTAAGGATTGTTTGAAGGCATTTACACTTTTTTCAAAATCCTTTTTTTGGTAGTAGGCATTGCCAAGGTTATACAAGGACTTAGCGTTAAGATTATTGATTTCACTTTTTTTAGCAGCTTCTTCGTAATAATTGATCGCTTCATCAGGTCTGTTTTGTTCCATGATTGCATTGCCCAGGTTATAAGTCGTCGTTTGATTTTTCTTAAGCTCAAGGGCTTTGCGATAATCTTCTTCAGCTTTATTAAAATCCTGCTTGATATATGATTGGTCCGCTTTTTTTAAAAGTCGATGATCATCCTGTGCATAGGAGCTAAAAGGGAGAACCACAAAAGCAATAATGGTCAGAGTGATTGTCGTTGTAAAAAATAATTTATAATACATCCTATTTATGTAAACCGTTTTCATCAGCCCAAAGTTTGAGGGTTACGATTAAAATATTTTTTCATCCATTTTATAGAAATCAAATATTCCAATACCAATAAGATAATGGCAGGAAATAAAAAATAGGGAAAATAGCTTTCATAATCAGAGTAGGCTCTTTCAGCGACTCTTTGTTTGGTCATATTGGCGACATCTGCCTTTATGGATTCGATGATGGCATCGCCCTGGGTTATCGAATAGTATTTGCCTTGAGTAGATTCTGCCAGTTGTGTAAGGAAGGTTGGATTGAGTTTGGTTTGAATAGGTTTGCCGGATTCATCTCTTTTGTAGTCTTCCATACCCTGGGCTCTGACAGGTATCAATCCCCCTTCGGCGGTGCCGACTCCAATGGTGTAGATCGCGATGTTTTGTTGTTTTGCCTTATTGGCAGCTTCCATCGCCTGATCATCATGGTCTTCACCATCTGTCAACAACAGGATCACTTTTTGTGCTTCTTCATTTTTGGGAAAGTTGTCCATACAGGTAGTGATGGCGTCACTGATATTGGTGCCTTGAGTTGTAATCAATGTTGGATCAGCACTACGCGCAAACATCGTGGAGGAGCCATAATCTGTCGTAAGTGGTGATTGGAGAAATGCATGACCCGCAAAAAATACCATGCCCACGCGATCGTCAGCCAGGGATCTCAGAAATGATTCGGTCCATAGTTTAGCTCGCTCCAGCCTGTTTGGCTTGATATCGGTACAAGCCATACTGTTAGAGATATCCAGGGCGACATAAATATCTGTTGATTTGATTTCAATTTTTTCTTTTCGTATTCCCCACTGGGGGTTACTCAAAGCGATGACTATCAGCGCGAGTGCAGACAACCAAAGGATGATCCGCCGTTTATTTAATTTGTCATCCAGAGAAGGGATCAAAGATGACCATAAACCGGAGGAAGCAAATTGATTCAAAACAGAATTCCGCTGTCTCCTGAGTACATAATACAGTCCAGCCAGGCCCAGGATGATGACCAAGCCAAATAGGAAATGGGCATGTTCGAATCTAAACATATCAATCGATCACTTGCTTGATGATAAAATACTTGATGATAAAATGTAATATCAATAACAGGGCCGCCACACCGACAAAATAATGAAAGGTCTCGGTGTACTTGGTAAATTTTGTTACTTCTACTTCGGTTTTCTCCAATTTGTCTATCTCGTCATAGATTTTCTGCAATGCCTCTTCGTCTGTAGCTCTATAATATTTCCCTCCAGTCATCTCACTGACCTGGGTCATCAATTTTTCATCTATCTCCACTCTTGCCATGGCAAACACATATTGCCCATCCCCTCTTCGGGTCACCGGGGTAAGGGCTTCTCCCATGCTGCCTACTCCGATAGCATAGATCTTAATATTAAATTCTTTGGCGATCTGTGCAGCAGTCAGGGGATCTATATAACCTGTATTGTTGACACCATCAGTCAATAGGATAATGATCTTACTTTTGGAAGTACTGTTCTTTAGACGATTGATGGCAGCTGAAAGTCCCATGCCGATCGCTGTGCCATCGTCCAATTTACCGACATTGATCTCGGCCAGGAAATTTTTGAACACTTCATGATCAGTGGTCAGAGGACACCGGGTATAACTTTCTCCGGCAAAGACTGCTAAGCCCAGTCGATCATATATCCTTTTATTGACAAAGTTCTGAGCTACTTGTTTACTCACACTCAAGCGATCCGGCTGAAAATCCTGGGCCAACATTGAGCTGGACAGATCTACGGCCAAAAATATATCTATGGCATTGGCCTTGATTTTTTCTTCTTTCCAAATATGTTGAGGCCGGCTGAGTCCGATACAAAGGAGGATAAAAGATGCAGCCTGCAACCAGGGCAAAAAATAATGCAGCACATTTTTCCAGGTCGATTTAATATTAGAAGGTGTATGTCCGAAATACACAGCATTCATCGGAGTTTTGCGGTTTCTACGGTAGGCTAGGATTAAAAAGGGTAATAAAGCCAACAAAGCCAAAGCCCAGGGATATACCAATCGATATTGAGCAAATGAATCCATTAATCAGCAGTATTGGTTTCTGTGGTGAGTAAGGGTTTGGTCGATTCTACCAGGTCGATAGTCCGGTCCAGAGCCAGGGCATTGACATTTTCTTCAGGGATACCTTTGGCGAATTTTACCCAATCTGCGATATTCAGGATTTCATCTATGGTAGAGACATGTTCTTTCAATGACAAGGATCGGATATCTCTGAGGATCTCGTGGCTGGTGGATTCCAAAGCAGGTATACCATATCTATGTTCCAGATATTCCCGGAGGATAAAGGTCAGCTGTACATGGTATTCTTTTACCTCGCCTTTTTCCCAGAGTTTACTTTCTTTGAGTGCATATAATTTTTGCAGGGCAATTTCATGAGGTGGTATGACGACAGGTACTTCAATGACTGCTTCGATCATTTTTGATTTCTTCTTATATTGTAGGTATCGATATAGGCCATATGCCACCAGGAGGCTTAGCACTCCGATGATCCAGGCCAGGTAGTCCGTCCATTTGCTTTTTTCCTGAATGATGCCTTTGATGGGGAGCAGGCCGGTACTATCGGGTTCGATGCCTTGTATGATCAAGGGGATGGGGTAGGTATGCAAGGTGTCAGATCCCAGGATAGCATATAAAGAGGGGATAGTATAATCGCCTGCTTCGAATATGGAGAACCTGAGTCTTTTTTCGAGTGTACTCTGATTGTTGAGTTCTGATTTTAACCAGGGTGTCTGGGAGATAATGTCGAGGAAGGAGCAAGTATCGAGGTATTCAGTATGTAGCTCAGCCTTGTCCTGACTTGATGGGGAGACAAAAGTGAGGGTGAGATTTTGCTGATCACCGATGAGCATGGAAGTACTGTCTACCCGGGCATTAAAATTGACTTGTCCACTCACGTAGTGGGTCATCGAGAGAAAAAATATAAGAGTGCAAAAATTTCTCATATTGCCTTTGCACGTTTTTTAAAAAAAGCCATCAGCGCTTCGATATAGGATTGATCAGTACGCACCTGGATCAGGTCAGAAGCGGACTTATTAAATATTTCTTTGGTCTTCATCATATGCGATTCAAACCTTTGATGATAATCTTGCCTGATCGATTGACTGGAAGTATCGACCCAGGCTAAATCACCAGTCTCTGTATTGTACATTTGGATGAATCCCAGGTCTGGCAGATATTCTTCCTTTGGGTCGTAAAGATGGATGCCTATCAAATCATGTTTGTTGCCCAATATGCGCAATGGAAGGTCGTACTGATCATCCCAAAAGTCTGATAAGATAAATCCTATGCTTCGTTTTTTAATGACATTATTAAAAAATTGAAGCGAATCACCCAACCGCGTTTTTTTACCTTTTGGAGCGGCATTGATCAATTCTCTCAGGATACGAAGTATATGTTGCCTTCCTTTTTTTGGTGGAATAAAGAGCTCGATCTGATCTGAAAAAAGGATGAGACCTACTTTATCATTGTTAGAGCTGGCAGAAAAAGCAAGTACAGCACAGATCTCTGTAGCCCATTCTCTTTTTTGTTGCTGATATGTGCCAAAGTAAGAAGAAGGGCTGATATCAACCATGAGCATCAGCGTGAGCTCCCGTTCTTCTTCAAAGATTTTGATAAAAGCTTCGTTGGTACGTGCCGTTACATTCCAATCGATGTTGCGCACATCATCTCCGTACTGGTAGGGTCTGACCTCACTAAAAGACATACCCCTTCCTTTGAATGTGCTATGATATTCACCAGTAAATAAATGTTTGCTGATACTACGTGTCTTGATCTCGATTTTTCTGACTTTCTTCAATAACTCGGCGGTATCCATATCGATCGCTTATAATGGAAAGTATTTGGGTGAAAGGTGGTCCTTTAGTTCTGAATAAGGTATAATAATTTGCCTGAACCCATAGATCAAATCATAGGGAGCAGAGATAGAGAGGCCTTCTTTTTTAAGAGTCAATATGCTAAAATCTGCTACAGTCAATGATTTGTAATCCAGGGAGGATCCTGTCTTTAATTTGTTCAATTCTTTATTTACCCAGGCATCTTTGAATTTGCGAAAACCACTTACATTAGTCATTAGCGTCGATTCACCAAGCAGGTCTCCTGATTTGATATCGAAAGTAAAAGGCATAGATTGGATGGATTCTTCCCAGGAGTTTTTTATATGCATAATACCGGAGACAAAATGGTCGTCGAGAAAATCAAACTGTGGCCAGATGCTCATGCGATAGACCATCCGGTCACTTTGGTCAGCCGGTTTTTCAGACAGTAAGATCCTTTTTTTCTCCTGGATGACCACTAAAAATGAATCTATCAGGTTTTTAAACCAGATCGAAGTACCTGACTTGTCTATTTTGGGATAGGTGATGTCGACGGCCATCCAATGATCTGCAAAAGATTCCTGGGAGATGGCTACCTGGTTGACAAGATCTAAAGATTTGGTGTATTCGATCGTGCCCAGCTTATAATTAATATCGATTCGTTTGTCATTGACTTTCCAGGTACTTAGTTTTCCAGCGTTATGTTGTAGATAATCTACCATATTGGATTCCTGGTGAAAGCTTTCATCATCCTTAATTTCTGATGTACCGTACAGGGTCTTGTTGAGCATTTTATAATAAAACTTCTCAGCGATTTGGTCTGAAAAATCTTTGTGTATCAAGACCATACATTCATCCGGGTCTGATTTGGAGGCATAGGATCTTACCCAAAAAGTAGTGGCGGGTGCAGGACTACCTTCTTTGAGCGAGATGCTGGCATTATAGGTTCGATCCGCATTGTACCAGGTGCCTCGTACAGATTGGTCATCCATCTCCAAAGCAAACTTGCCGGTCAGGGTCGAGTTTAGATCTTGCTCATCCAATTTTAGCTTGTTGTTTTGGATGGTGCCGGAGAGTACATACTTGGTTTTATTGTCTCCAAAATAAAAATAACCTTTACAGTTTTCGCCATCAGATACCAGGTCCAGTTGAACAGGAATGGTTTCATCCCAAAATCCGGAATAGGTCTTTTCCCAGGCTACAGTTTTGTTTTTGAAAAACTGTTCGGCCAGTCCAGTCTCCAGAGACTGGGTCTGACTGACGAATGGAAATAAAAAATAATACAGGAATAATATTCTCATTAGGGTACTTCTACTTTGGCTAAAATCTCTGAAATAATGTGGTCTGAGTTTTTGTTTTCTGCTTCTGCTTCATAGGTCAGTCCTATACGGTGTCGCATCACATCTTTGGCAATGTAACGCACATCGTCCGGGATGACAAATCCTCTTTTGTTAATAAAAGCTACGGCTTTTGATGCGAGGGCAAGATTGATGCTGGCGCGGGGAGAAGCACCGTATTGGATAAAATTCTGTAGTTCGTCCAATTTGTATTCAGCAGGCTGCCTGGAGGCAAATACGATATCGATAATGTATCGTTCTATTTTTTCATCCATATAAATAGTGTTCAAAACCTCTCTGGCTTTGAGGATATTTTCAGTCTGCACCACCGGAGTGATCGCCCTCAGTTTTTCGTCACCAATATTCATGCGGATGATCTGGCGCTCCTCTTCTTTGGTGGGATATCCTATAAGTACTTTGAGCATAAATCGGTCTACCTGAGCTTCAGGCAGGGGATAAGTGCCTTCCTGTTCTATGGGGTTTTGCGTAGCAAGGACCAGGAAAGGCTCTTCCAGGCGATAAGTTTCCTTGCCGATGGTGACCTGCTTCTCCTGCATGGCTTCGAGCAATGCACTTTGCACTTTGGCAGGAGCACGATTGATCTCGTCAGCGAGGATAAAATTTGCAAAAATAGGGCCTTTGCGAACCTGGAAGTCATTGATCCCCTGATTATAAATGAGTGTACCTATGATATCAGCTGGCAATAAATCTGGAGTAAACTGGATCCTTTGGAAAGATGCATTGACTGCCCCTGCAAGGCTTTTGATGGCTAAGGTTTTTGCCAGGCCTGGAAGACCCTCCAGCAGAATATGACCTTTGCAGAGCAATCCGATGAGCAAGCGCTCGATCATGATTTCCTGGCCGATGATGGTATGCTGGAGTTGTAATTTGATCTGGTCTATAAATCCGGATTCCTGCTCGATGCGGGCTGTGATCCCCTGGAGATCGATATAACTGTTCATAATCGTTTTTATATTGAGAAACGGTGCAAAAATCGTCATTTTTTGCAGCATTGGAACAATAGATTGAGATATAAAGGAGGGTTTAACCTCTTATTAAGAATTGAGCTAATTTAATGATATAGGCCATGGATCCCCAATGACCTTTGTTTTATGAGGACGAATCCTGACGCAGGTACAAGCGTTGAAGTAAGAACTCCTGCGTCATGATGCCAAATTGATAAGCTGTGTTGCTTGCATTTATCAACCAAGCAGCAGTTATTAAACGTTATTGGTTATTGCCCCGATGGTTGTATCCGATCATAAGTCAAAATTCTATTGATTAGCAGAGCGTATGTGCACCCTGGCTATCTCAGCTTTTTACAGTTCAAATTTATGTATAGGAGGTTGCTTGATTAAGGGTTATCCGATTATTTGCCTCATGGCTATCTCTATTGACTCTTCCTTATTGATGGGCCAGTCAATTTTTATCCAAGCATCTTTCTACAACTTCATGAAATCTATCATGTAAGGCGTAAATCGAATTTTTAAGCAAGACATCGGACTTCTTTGAATTCACTTGTTTCAAAATGGAAATGGATTCTTTCTCCAATAAATTGAGAGTTTCTGACATTGCAGGATTTTGAAACTCCGTAGGTACATTTGCTTTTCTTAAAATGGTAGCAAGGTTGGCGAGTTCAGAGGCATATTTTTTAAGCGGACTCAGATCGCCTGATTCTGCAGGATGAAAAGTAGCTGACATTATTTTGTGATATGCATCCAAATCAGGCCAAGCTTCCCAGATCGTGGGTTTTGGAAGCCTTAATTTTTTTTCCGATTCAATCATCGGAAGGAGACCAGAGTCATACATCGTACGCATCATTTCTATTACCAGATCATCTGTATTGGTCACTGAACCGGCTTCTATCGGCGGCTCAGGATCATATTCCAGATCCAACATGACACCTTGTGTATACTTGTCCCCCATCAGTTCCTGCACAATACCCAGGGCCATATCCATTCCTGCAGTGACTCCTGCTGAAGTCCAGTATTTGCCATCTTTAACGTACCGCTTTTGGATAAACTTTGCTCCGTACATTTTCATGATTTCATCTGCTCGATACCAGTTGCAGGTGACCTCTTTATCTTTTAACAGGCCTGTCGCTCCGAGTATCCATCCGCCTGTGCATACACTTGTAGTAAATACTGAATTTTGATCGATCATTTTGATCCAATTGAGAAGTGCCGTGTCTTTTGTTTGTAAAATTGTTTCACTGGCTCCTCCAGGAATAACTAAAATATCCAATTTATTGACCACATCGATTGATTTATCCACTTGTATTTTTACACCACGCTGATTTTGTACAAATCCTTTTTGTTTTGCAACAAAAAATACATCTGCACCCATAAGTTCTCCCAATACATGATATGGTCCGAAAGCATCCAGCGTATTGAATCCATCGTATACATAGATACCAATGGTTTTGACCGGATATTTAGGTTGAGTCATCATAATAGCCATCATTTCATTGTGTCTTTGGGCAAGACTATCAGTTTTGGATTGAGCCGAAAAAATTCCCGGAATGATCATCCAAAGACATACCAGGCAGATTTTACATTCCCTAATCATACTTCAATTGGTTTAAGGGTTTATGGTAAAATCCACTGTCTTAATGGTAAGGTGATCATCGTGATCTTCTGCGCTGATGGTCAGTGTCACTGGTGTAGTGCTTGAAATTCCGACAGGATTCCATTTTTCATCTATATTATAAGAGGTCAGATCATGGACCTCCGGTGGGTTGGTGGGCGTGAAGAGTATACTGCCATCAGACTTTCTCGTCACGGAGATTAATAGTTCATGCAGACTTTCGTCGGTGACGCTCCCCGTGATCGAAATAGTTTGCCCGACACCAAATGATGAGCCAGCCGTAGGCGAGGTAATTGTCAGTGCAGGAGGGTTATCATCGCTTTCAGATTTGTGACACGAAAATAAAACAAAACCTATAAATAAAATGTTGAATAAAAATGATTTTTTCATATTAAAAAAATTAAGTAATTAAAAAGAATTATGGTGGTATTTACAGAACTTATTGACATAATTATAAATCCGGATTATAAATAAAATCATGATCCGTCAGAGTATTTAAAAAGTGTAATAAAGATTGTTTTTCATTGGCAGAGAGAAAAATACCGAGGTGACCAGCTTCTTTGAGTAAGGGATCCAGTGTGGGTGAGTCATGTACACCATGCTCATAATGTTCCAATACCTCCTCCAGGCTTTTAAACCTTCCGTCGTGCATATAAGGAGCGGTCACAGCGCAATTCCTCAGGGAGGGGATTCTAAACTTGCCCAGATCCTTTACTGATTCGGTGATTCTGGCCCGGCCTAAGTCCGCAAACTCCGTATCGAGTCCATTGTTGCTAAATCCCATATTAGTAAATAATTGTCCTGCATGGCACTGGGAGCATTTATTCGAAAATAATTCAAATCCAATTTTTTCATCTTCACTAAATACCTCCTTTCCCAAGATCACCTGATCATATCGAGAAGTGGCGGATATCAAGTGGAGCTGGTACTGTGAAAGTGATTTTAATAAATAGGCAGAAGTGATCGTGTCCATATCCGGAAAAGCCTGGCGAAATAATTCCGGATATTCTGCATGTCTGTTAAGTTTATTCATTACATGACTTAATGATTCGTTCATTTCTAATGGATTTTCAATGGCGTTGGGCGGTACGAAATCGAGGTGAATGATTCCCCCATCCCAAACAAATTCACTGAAAAAAGCCATGTTGGCGATAGAGGGAGCATTTCGAATACCGGCTCGCTCATCTACCCCCAGGCTCAGCCGATGTTGTGGATCAGTGAACGCTGCTTGTTTTACATGGCAATTGCTGCAGGCTACAGATCCATCGGAAGAAAGTATTGGATCATTAAAAAGTTTTCTGCCCAGTTTAAACCCTTCCTGCGTCAGTGGATTTGATTCCAGGTTGTACAGGATCGGAGGAAAATGTTCTGGTTTGGCAATTGGAAAAGGTGTAGTACTACTTTCTTCCGTAGTGCATGATACTATCCAGATGAATAGTATCATGCTTACACCGGAAATGAGCTTCATAATATTTTATTTGTTAAAAACTAGATTGATTATCGATGATTGTTTTTATGGATTCTTACTGATGGATATGATCGAAGATGAATGCAGATTCGATATTGTCAGCTATGCTCACACCATCTGAAGGTTTATGCACATTGTGATTTCCGGAAAAATCGATTTTGTTTACACCACTAAATAATTTGGATACATCAAAAAGCATGTGTACCTGAGGTGTGTTGGCATCATCTACTTTTGCATCAGTATCGAATGTCAGGTTGATTTTTTTATTATTATATACGAATGCGGAGCCTGCAATATTTTTCCATCCCCCTACATGAAAGGCCATACCGTTTTTGTTGTCGGCTGTGATGGTTTCTGCACCGGTTACGCCTCCATTGGACGCATCAGACTGACCTTCAAATTTTACGGCTATATAACCAGAATTCCAATTCCAAAACATTTTACTTGTGGCGATATCCAAAGCCCCACCTACTGCTCCATCGCTCACCCCTGCTGAATCTACACCAACAGTAAAGATCACTTTATTGTATTTTCCTGCCGGAACATTCTTCAAGGTAACTACCTGGGATGCAGGATCTTGCTCATTGATGAGATAATAACCTTTGGTGCCTGATGCAGAAACAGATACTTCATCTTTAAACGATTCTCCATTTGGTCCCTGGAGTTCAATAGCAGATACAAAATATTTAAGTAAACTGATGTTGTACTTCTGGTTCATTCCATTGGTATAGGCGTATTCTGTACTGCCGGCTGGAACCATGCTTAATTGTTTGACTACATTATTTAAGGTGGCTATGTTGTCAAATTCCAGCTCTACAGCTCCAGCATTTGCAGTGATTTCATCTTTCTTGCAAGAGAAGATAGATGTAAAAAGTAATAATCCTAAGATACTTAATTGAATAGTTTTCATTTATATTATATTTTTTTTAATTGAATAAATAACTTATTTGAAATTGAATTTTATTGGCAGCCTGCAGATCATCATTTGAATACTGCTGCACTAAAGGAATGCTTGCATAGGTGTTGAAATTGAATCTTCCTGACTGAATGCTTATTCCGAATGAAGTGTACAATCCAGCTCCTCCAGTCGTAGAATAATGGGCCAAGGATTTATGGTCTTTCTGTATAAATTCTCCTAAGAAACCTGCATAAGGGGTTAGCGAAAATGCTCCCATTTTTTTCAATTTATTCCCCAAAACGAGCTGGGCCGATGACTGATCACCAAAATGATAATCTTCTTTTGTATTGAAAAAATGCATGTATTGTGTACTCATAAAAGCCAACCATCGGTCATTCGAGACTCCTATATTAGTTGCTGAAAAAATACCCCAGCTTCCATTGCCTACATTAAAATTTTCAGGCAAATTCTGTTGTATGTGAATATATGGATCATATTTTCCGGTTGCGCCTTTTATGCCCATACCTCCATCAATGTAAAAATGAAGATTGCTGGCGCTTTTTGACTGTTTGCTGAGAATATAATGTACAGAGATTTTGCTATCACCTATTCCTTGCACAGTACCATTGCCATCCGGATGCTTCCTGGTATTGTATATGTAAGGCTGATCTATGAGCACATACCATTTATATTTTATACCAACCCGCAATGAAAAATCAAGTGTTCTAAACTTGTCTTTTGAGCCTTTGGAGTCCGGCAGATTAGAGGTGAAAGTGCCAGTATAATACTGCATGCCAAAATAGTTTTTTTGCAATACAGATATCATATCCACCCCTATGCCATGCATACTGCAGCCACAAGCATCACAGGCTTTCGTCAATGACCACTGACCTATGATCACTGAAACGATCAGAATTATTTTTTTCATGCGAACGATAAAAAGGTTAATACGCAAATCTCATGCGTACCGTTAAATCAACTTGGTTTCTGAAAAATTCGATAAAATTTCAATCCGTTTTCCAAACATGTATTTGAATTTAGTTCAGATACATGAGTAAGGAGAGAAATCCCATTTGTTCCATTGGCTGACTCTGATACAAAGAATGTCTTGTACTCAGCTGTCAAACAAATGGAGATATAGAATTAAATGGTAGGAGGGTGGAAAATGGAACGATGTATGCCAGTAGGAATACATGCGGTGTAATCAAATAGCGCTGTATTTAGATTGCTTTCATTGAAGGACCATGATTCGCATGAGCCTTGAGTGAATACATCAATAGATTCGAATATTTTTTGAAAAAAATTGAGATAATTATCTGAACTTCTATGATGTTCAGTCTCTATTTGCATAGAAATCTTTTGCATTAATACACATTTTCCATGGCAGGCTAATTCAGGTCGGTTTTTATTTACACAAAGTACCTCTGCATAATATTGCCTGTTCAACTCGAATGAGACCAATGCAGAAACCATACTGAAAGTCTTCAATACGACTACAAGTATAAGGGTATATGCACTGATCTGCCTGGCGGTATCCATTTCTTATTTTGCAAAAGTATCTAAAATAACAATAGTATGATAAAGAAACTGCCTGATATTGATCAGTCTATAGGACTTTAACAAATGTTCGTAGTCAACATTAAACTTTAAAGATCTGGGTCAATGAGTTGTCTCTACGAATTCCTCCTGGCTAATCAATTTCGTTATTCATTTTGATGCTCTGGATTGGAACGGAGAAATAATGATCATGTGTCATTAAGGATTGACTTAATAGATTAGAAGAGAAAGGATTTGAGTAGGTTCTAATGGATCTGTGCACAATGGTTAAAAATACTTCGTATTCTATTCCTTGGAGGTCAGCAGGGCAAGATGATTTTATTACCTGGCAGGGAGGCAGCCTAAAATGAATGATGGATTCTTAAACATGAAAAACGACTATTTACTTGCTCTGCATAGGGAAGTTACTTCACTATCGTCACCAGTTGATTCTTTCCAAACCGATGCTGCTCTCTTCCATTGAGCACCAATCGATCCAATACGGTGAGGTTCTTTTTCTGACCAAATGTGGCATCTATGGTATCCGGCTCGAATCCTTTGACCTGAAGTATGGTCCTGCAAAAGCCATTTTTTGAGGGATCGGTATTAAGAGCTGTTCGGAGGATTTTAACATAAACAGTATTAGTCGTCACCATGGTACCAGGTGGACTATACACCCGTGTAAATCGGTTATCTTGCATATAATAGATGGTAACATCCTTTTCAGTACTGAGTGCTTCATTTTCGAAAATGGAGTGACCCTGCTGATTAAGGTATTTAAGATCAATTTCGATTTCAAATTCAGGACATGGTCCTCATTTACAGGAGATAATGATTAGTGCTAAGAGAGTCCAAATGGATTTATAAAGAGCATGCATAAGCCAATTTTTAAAAACAGGGTAGTTCTGCCACACCTTATTGGATCACCTTAATCTTCTTAAAACCCATTTTTTGCAACACTGCAGGTAATTTCTTTCTTTGATCCCCTTGGAGTAAGACCAAGCCCTCGACGACAGATCCGCCTACACCGCATGATGTTTTGAGCATTTTAGCCATGGCTTCCAGTCCTGATTCGTTTAATTCGAATCCTGCCAGCAAAGTGACTTCTTTACCTCCGCGATGCTTTTTGTCGCGGGAGATCCGGATAGATTGTTTGGCATATGGAGTCAGGTCATCCTGTGTCGGTTCTTCCTCTTGTGGTGGGACCGATGATGGGTCCGTTGAAAATACCATTCTGAGCTCTGATAGATCATCGAGTGTTTTCTTTTTCATAGGATTCAAAATTAAGGAATTATTGAGGTATAAGCCAAGAGCTGTCAGGGATGGTTTACGCGAGCTGGCGCGCAACCCCTGACCCTGAATAGAGTCTTCCGCACCAGCCAGTTCGCAAACTTCGCAGGTTATTTACCCTTTACCCCGAGACTTCGGGATGTCTATTTGCCGATTGCCTATTGTCTATTGCTTATTTTGCCTATTGTCTCCCGAAGCCTCGGGATGCCTATTACCCCCCTTTCCTTTTCCAATTCTTATTCATCATACGAAGGACACTAAGGCCTAATAATTCAGTACCGCTAGCCGAATTGGCGAGTACGACGACTGCAGTATGTGTATCCGGTAATAAACCTACGAAAGCATGATGCCCTTCGGTGCGACCAGTATGTACGTATAAAAATCGTTCACCAGGGATAGTTACTACCTGCCAGCCTGGAGCGACCCATCCTTTTTCTCCTCTGATGCTAGTCTGTTGTGGATGTATCAATGCCAGATAAGCTGGCGTTGGGGGATAAAGAAAAAGGTAAGTTAAATTCAGAAGCGTATGCAGAGAGGCTTTGCCTCCCAGTGCGGCTCCGAAGGTCTGAGAAGTCCATGGTTTGACTGGTCGGGTTTGGCGATCATAACCTGCTATGGTCGTAGATGAATCCAAAGAAATGACAAGATCCGCGGGTAGGTTTTCTTTGAAAAGCTGAATATATGTTTTATCAAAGACGGATTGTAAGATCCATTCGATCATCACGTAGTTGAGGTGACTATAGAGATAGGTGGAAGATGATGGATCTTGTAATGAATAGGATCGGTAGAATGACTCAAGGTCCTTTTGGCTGAAAGCCGCATAAGGATTGCGACTATCATCTTCGATCAGGCCCCAACCCGGGGGCAGCTTGGGAAGACCACTGGTATGAGTCAATAAATTAAAGAGTGTGCAGTGGTCAAAGGAAGGATTGGCGAAGGGCAGAAATTCATTGATGGGCTTCGATAGATCAAGTAGACCCTTATCGGCTAAAGTCTCTACCAACAAGGCTGTAAATACTTTGGTAACTCCCCCGATTTCAAACTGATCGTCTTTGGTGATCGGGCCAGGGTCATCCACTGCTCTTTGTCCAAAGGAGTATACAAAAGAAGTGTCTTCGTCGATCATGCCTATGATGAATCCTGGCGTCGATTTGAAATCAATATCCGTTTCGTATTTGATCAGCCGATTGAGTTCTTTGCGAATAGGGTCTTTTTGCGCAAGCCCCGTATTAAGACCACCTATTAATATGAATAAAATAAATATCCTCATTCGATAGCTCTGGTGCCTTGCAAAGCTTTGCTGATGTTGATGTCCATCATCCGGTGAGCTAATGGGCCACTGTATTGATTCAGTTTTTCTATGGTATCGTAGATCAGATCTTTGTCCTGAGCATCGATGGCTGCCTGGATATTATCTCTCATCGCGCTCATATCCGTTTTTTCAATTGGGAGAAGATGGGCGTCGTTTTGTTTTAGAAATCTATCTGTGGCCAGGATCAGGCTTTTGCCTTCATTGATGGCTTCCTGCATGGCTTTTATGATCATATCCTGCTGAGCATACTTTACAGATTCTGTAAGCATACGGGCCATTTCTGACTCCTCTAGTCCGTATTGTGGTTTGACTTCTATTTCGGTCTGTACTCCTGATCTAAGTTCTTTTGCTTTGACCGTGAGGATACCATCCGCATTGATGAGAAACTGGATTTCGATTTTTGGCAATCCTGCAGGCATAGGAGGGATACCACTAAGTATAAATTCCCCCAGTTTCCTATTGTGCATGACCAGGTCTCTTTCACCCTGATATATGGTGATCTTTAATTTTACCTGGCCATCGACCGAAGTCGTGTACTGCCTCGCTACCTTGGAGGGTATCTTAGAGTTACGAGGCAAGATCACATCCATCAGCCCACCCATCGTCTCTATCCCTAAGGACAGCGGGGTCACATCTATCAGGAGAAATCGCTGATCTTTGCCGGATAGTATATTGGCTTGCACCGCCGCTCCCAAAGCGACTACTTCGTCTGGGTTTAATTCGTTATAGAGTTTGTCCCCAAAAAATGATTTGACTGCATGTTGCACACCGGGTACTCTGGTCGACCCTCCCACCATGATGACTTTGAGTATATTATCAGTTCCCAACTGCGCATCCTTCAATGCTTGTCGGCAACATTCCAGGGTTTTATTGATGATGGGTGCTGATAGTTGATCAAATTTAGCAGCGGTGATAGTCAACGGATGGTCGTACCATTGAGTGGAATATTCGGTTGCTGAGGACAGTACTTTTTTAGCGATTTCTGCAGTCAACCTTAGGGATTGTGTTTTGCTTTTGTCTGCAAACAAGGCGACCTTGTCCATACCGGACGCTGTGATCCAATATTCCATAATGGCATGATCGAAGTCGTCACCACCCAGATAGGTATCACCGTTGGTAGACAATACTTCAAATACGCCATCCTGGATATGTAATATCGAGATGTCAAAAGTGCCTCCCCCCAAATCGTAGACGGCAATCATCTCATTGATACCTTCTTTCATGCCCAATCCATAAGCCATACTGGCAGCGGTAGGTTCGTTGATGATACGCAGCACATCGAGTCCGGCGAGCTTGCCGGCATCCCTGGTGGCCTGTCTCTGGGCATCATTAAAATAAGCTGGGACGGTGATGACCGCCTGGGTGACATTTTTTTTGAGATGGTCTTCTGCCATCAGTTTGAGCTGCTTTAAGATCTGGGCACTGAGTTCGATCGGGGTATAATATTGTTCTCCTATTTTGATTCTCACCAATGCATCCGGATCATCCAGTTTGAGATCATAGCTCAGAAAAGACTTTTGTAGGGTCACATCATTGAGGCTTTTGCCCATCAATCGTTTGACAGAATAGACTGTTTCAGAGGGATTGGTGACTAACCTGGCCTTGGCTTCTTCACCCACCAGGACTTTACTGTCAATGATGCTGAGTATAGATGGTACCAGAGCAGATCGTTGATCAGAAGTTTTAATAGTGACAGCCTGTCCATTTTCCATATAAGCTACGAGGCTGTTGGTAGTACCCAGGTCTATACCGATGATAATGTCCTCATCATGCACTACACTACCTTGCTTCATATTAATTTGGATCTTTCCCATTCGTTTTTGTCTATTTTTTACTGCAAAGATGCGGAAAGATATTTTGTCGGGATTTTTTGAACCTATATTAGACGGCAACTTTCGTATCTGTATGCCAGCTGTGACAGTCGAATACCTTCAAATGGGCTTCTCTGCTCATAGTTTCGCTGATTTTGACCATATTCGTCAATTCAAATTATCTTTAACCACAGGCGACAAATCGCTTTCAATTAAATTATGAAAACAGATTGGTATAAATCGATGAACGATCCTCAGACTACTTCACACATTCTCATGGTTAGGCCGTCCTCCTTTGGATTTAATACTGATACAGCGATGTCTAATGTATTCCAGGCTGCCCCTATCCATCAGCAAGCAGCTCAAATCTCCCTCGAGGCTACCAAAGAATTTGATGAGCTCGTGCATACGCTCGTGCGCGCGGGCATCCAGGTCATGGTGGTTGAAGACACCCCGCAGCCGGTAAAGCCGGATGCTGTTTTTCCAAATAATTGGTTTACAACACATTCTGACGGCACCTTCATTACCTATCCGATGCAGGCGCCTAACAGAAGAGCAGAACGCAGAGAAGACATCGTGACCCTGTTAGAAGCATCCTATCAAATAAAAAACCGATACTCTTTTGAACACGATGAGCAAGATGGCAAAATCCTGGAAGGCACCGGTAGTATGATCCTGGACAGAAAAAACAAACTGGTCTATGCCTGTTTGAGTCCACGCACAAACCCTGAACTTTTAGAACGGTTTGCATTGATCCGACAATATGAAAAAATAGTATTTAATGCATTTGATCCTCAGGGGATTCCGGTATATCATACTAATGTCATCATGGCTTTGGGTGAAGATATAGCCGTCGTATGTATGTCAGCTATTCGGGATGAAAACGAAAAAAAAATGCTCCTGGAGGCTATTGGGAGGACAGAGAAGAAATTGGTAGACCTCTCCTGGGAGCAGGTCTTGAATTTTGCGGGAAATATGATTCAATTGAGAGATAAAGAGAACCATTTAATCTGGGTAATGTCAGAATCCGCCAGGTCCTCCCTGACTCCGGATCAATTACTGATGCTCAGAGCATCGGGTGATATTCTTTCCAGCCCGATACCTACTATAGAAAAATATGGGGGAGGCAGTGTGCGGTGCATGATAGCCGAGATATTTTTGCCGGTTAAAAAGCCCAAATAAACATTAAGCCTGTATCGTATCCACCCTTTTAATAGCGAGAAGGATACCTACTGTCAGTACAGAGCCCACCAGGACAATGCCAACAAATGGAATTTTGGAAAACAATAATCCAACGGCACCAAATAACACAGCCACACCGGGGTAGTGGTCAAAAGAATGTTTGATGCCTTTGTTGATCGACCATCCGCGCATCTCATGCAAGCCATCGATGATGATAGCTCCAAATAAAAAACTTTGGATTAAAAACTTTGCTAACCACTTTAACCAAGCACCACCCATGATACTTAAGGCTGCCGAGCTCAGACCAGTCAACACTTGCTCCAAAATAAAACAGATAAAGACTGCTATGACAGTTCTGATTTGTGATTTGACAAAAAACCTGAAGGTGGGTCTATAAGGGATGCCGTACAAAATCTCCAGGGCCCTACCTCCAAAATGAAACACAAATGACATCACCAGAAATAAGAATACGTAATTGTAAAAACCGGAATTGGTAAAATTCCAATCTGATAAAAATGCCCCGCCAGTCAGCCCCAGATGCACCTGGTCAAAATCACCGGTGACGATATGACCTAGATTAGAGATGCCATCAGCTATTAGCCCGAGCATTTTAAAACCCAGTGCAATAGCGAGCACGGCAAAGGTGGTATAGATCCAACGCATGGATTGCCACTTGTCCCACAGTCTGTATTTGATTATAAAATCTTTGCTGATGCGCAGCGCCCCGATAGAAATAACGATTTGTCTAAGCATGGAAGAGATCGATTTTGATATATAAACCTTCTATTCAATACTTTAAATTCCTTTCTCAAGGTCATATTCGATCAAATCAGGAATTTTTCGGACCAAACCTATATAGTATCTGGATCCAGATGATCCACTATCTCCAGGCCAAAGGCTTTAAGCCCTACCCGTTTTCGTGGTTGTGAGGTGATCAAATTAATCTTACAGATACCCAGATCCCGCAGGATTTGCGCACCTATACCAAAATCACGTTGCTCTTTTGTAGCATCCGGATGTTGCCCTGTCTGGTTGTTGTGATCTTTGAGCGCTTCGAGAATAGATACTTTTTTCTCCTCATGGAATAGGTTGAGGAATACCCCTTTGCCAGTGGATTGCATATAATCCATGGTCTTTTCTACCTGGCTGGCATATCCATTGAATAGTATACTATAGATGTCGCCTGATTCGGATGAGGAGTGGACCCGTACCGGGACTACTTCGTCCGGTAGAAAGCTGCCTTTTACAATAGCAAGATGTTCGTCGCCATTATTTTGTTTGAATACGATGGCTTTAAAGGATCCGTGTTTTGTGTCTATATCCCGCTCGTAGGATCGCTCTACGATTCTTTCTTTTTTGAGTCTGTGCGTCACCAGGTCCTGAATAGAGATTATTTTCAAATTATGGATAGCTGCCAGCTCTATCAGCTCAGGCAGGCGGGCCATAGAACCATCTTGATTAAGGATCTCGACGAGGACTCCCGCCGGGTATAAACCTGCCAGTTTAGCCAGGTCAACAGAAGCTTCGGTATGGCCATTGCGTCGGAGCACCCCTCCTGTCTTTGCTCTGAGTGGAAAGATATGTCCGGGTTTTGCGAAATCGGCGGCCTTGGTTTCTGGCATGGTCAGTGCTTTGATGCACTTGGATCTATCATGAGCGGATATTCCGGTAGTACAGCCTTGCCCTATGAGGTCTACAGATACGGTAAAAGCCGTTTCATGAAAAGCTGTATTGGAGGATACCATTAGAGGAAGATCGAGCTCGTCAGCCCGGTTTTCGTCTAAAGGGGCGCAGATGAGGCCTCGGCCATGAGTTGCCATAAAATTGATGATCTCTGGGGTTATTTTTTCGGCAGCACAAATAAAATCGCCTTCATTTTCACGATCTTCATTGTCTACTACGATGAGCACTTTGCCTGCCTGTATATCTTGGATGGCTTCTTCTATGGTGTGTAGATTGCCTGTATTTTGATTCATTTGCCTGCAAATGTAAGGATTAAAAATGCTGGCCACACTGATGGAGATTACTCCTCCGTATTTTTAAGGGATATTTCCAAATAGGCTTCGTTGACTCCTACCATAAATTTATTATAATAAATTAAAAATCAACAAATTATACATTCTTGGCCGCATAAAAAACGGTCTTGCATCCGACTACCCTTTTTCGATGATGGATAAAAGTTTTTTAGTATGGTGCTCCCAGGAGAAAAGTTGTCGTACCGCCTCGCGGGCCCGCATTCGATTGGACCAGTTGAGGTCAAAATTTTGGTTTGCATCGATAATATATTGGGCATATTCAGCGGGACCTTCAGCTACAAATAAATAAGGTGCCAGTGTATCAAGCCCTGATCTTACCTCCTTACTGCAGATGACCGTACACCCACAGGCCATGGCCTCCAATACTTTGTTTTGCTGCCCGGTACCCAAGGTGATCGGGGCTGCGAATACTTTTGCCCTCAGATAGACAGCGGCCGATGACTCAGGGTTAGCGATTAAGTCTATAGGGTATTGACTATTCGCAATCCATTTTGCTAGTGCCTGGTCGGGATCGGCCCCTGCAATGACTATCTTGAGCTTGCGGTCTGATTGAGCGATTTGGGGGATAACTTCTTTAATCAAATACTTGACAGCCTGGATATTGGAGTAATATTGAAGATTGCCTAAAAATAAGAGATCGATATCCCTCGTACCGGTCACTGTAAGTTTGAAAAATTGAGGCGCCAAACCATTAGAGACTGGAGTAAGAATTTGGGTGCTTTTGAGCGAGAAGTTCGTAGCGTCTTGCTGGGAGATCACTGTATGGGCATCAAAACGAGGATAGATCGAAGATTCATAATTTGATAGCCTTTTGGCTTCGAGATTCCAAAACCATCGCGTCCACAGACTGCAATACTGAGATCTTTTAGCTGCGCCGTGACTAAAACAATCCATGTAGTCCAGGGTCTTGTGACCTGGTTGGGACTTGACATATTCTGCCACTCTGATCAATTGACAATATATTCGATCGGGGTGGGTGACTTCGATTAAAGTATCCACTTTTCTCCGGATGTTTGAATTAAAAAAATAGGCAATTTGCAGTGGAAGTCCTTTTAAAAAACCTGATAACAAGTTGAGTATAATCCCTGGCCATTTGATTCTGAAGATATGGATCTCCTGGCAATAGGGTCGAAGCTGATCCATAGACGCTTCAGATACTTCTTGATCACTGATGCAGGCAAGGGTGATCTCAAAACGTGTGGCTAATTGCTGGATTTGATAATAAAGTCGGAGTTTGTCCCCTTTTTCTAAAGGATAAGGAAATCGTGAACTAATGATGAATAGCTTCAAATCTTAAGACACCGCATGATTGTGATATCCTGATTCGATCAGGGAGTGATATTTGTGAATCAGTCCAGTCGCTATTTTATAAGTATCGTAACGGTCTGAGACAAAATTTACAGCGTTATGACCTAAGCGGGTGATTTCATCAGGATTAAAATGGATGTACTCCAGGCATTCGAGAAACTGCTCAGGCGTATCAGCTATAAGGATGTTTTCTTTATGGGTAGCCGGTATGCCTTCCAAACCAAGTGAAGTAGTAATAATCACTTTCCCCAAAGCCATACCCTCCAGGATCTTCACTCGCATACCACTGCCAGACAAAAGTGGAACTACCATTACAGGATGGCTGCTGATAAATCGATTGGAGTCTTCGACTTCTCCATGAATGATCACTTTAGGGATCTTAAGATTTTTGATATGATCAGGACAATTGCGTCCGGCTACATGCAACTCAAACTCCGGATGATGGGCATTGACCATTTTCCATACCTTGGTCAAAAACCAGTTTAAAGCTTCAGAATTGGGCATCCAGTCCAAAGCTCCAATAAAAGTAATGCTGAGTGATGTATTAGGCTGCAGGTGAGGCTGATATTGTTTTAACTCAATGCCGATGGGCGAAGTGATAGCCCCATTATGATATCCAAGTTTTCTGAATTTGCCAAGGTCCCGGTCAGTGAAAGCGATCAGGAGGTCATATTTTTCAAATTGCTCCACCTCATACTTTTTCAGTTGTTTGGTGAGGTGTTTGAGATACCATTTTCGCCAATTATTGGGATGGTGTTCGATGATTCGCTCCCAGATCTCATGCTCTATATTGTGTGCGCGCAGAGAGATAATGGCAGTAGAATATTTTTGAATGGTTTCAATATAAGGAGCCAGGTACAGGGTCTCCAATTGAATGACATCAAATTTTTCTTTGGTGAGGATCTCAATCAGTTTATCATTAAAATCTTCTGAAATAAACCGGGCTACATGGTAAGATTGGCCTTTGACGAGGTTGATGAATGCATCCCAGCCATTGATAGAAGTATCGACATTGACAGAATGGATCTCAGTGAAATAAGAATAATCGCTGGGTAAATTAGCTATGTCGTAATGATGCTTATGCGTATTCATCGACAGCAATGTCAGATCACAACCCATTTGGTGAAGCGCTTTACTCAGATGGGTCACCGCTATAGATTCACCGTCTTTTAAAGGAAAAGGAAATTTTTTACAGAGCTGAAGTATGCGCATAATTTCTACTGAAGCGACTCGCAAATATGGTTAAAAAATTCGAATTGACTATCATCAGTGAGATTTATGTGTGAGGAAAACTGAATGATACCTTTAGGAAGGACTTAAGATAAATTGTTTGAGGCATTACCTATTTAACGAAAGAATTGGCTTTTTGGTGGGTCTTTGCTTTAAAATATCATCAATTGCCTGAATTATTTTTCTATATGCCAAAAATTAGGAGATTTGTGCCCTATTAATGGAATATATTATATCGGCAAGACAGCTTTGCAAGTCCTATGGAGATGTAACAGTGCTAAAAGATCTTGATCTTGATGTAGGCCAGGGCGAGATCATAGCTATTATGGGTAAGTCTGGTTCTGGTAAAAGTACTTTACTGCATATTTTGGGTACACTAGATCGGCCAGATGCTGGGACAGTCACTATCGCCGGACAGACTCCTTTCTCGCTGAGTCCAGATAAATTGTCAGAATTTAGAAATAAAGAGATCGGATTTGTATTTCAGTTTCATCATTTGCTTCCGGAGTTTGATCTAAAAGAGAATATATCTATGCCTGGATACATTGGGGGCTGGAGTAAAAAAGATATGGATGACAGAGCCAATACTTTGATACAATACTTTGGATTACAGGCTAATATTAATAAAAAGCCCTCTCAGCTGTCAGGGGGAGAACAACAAAGAGCTGCTATATGCCGAGCTTTGTTTTCTCATCCAAGCGTAATCCTGGCAGATGAACCTACCGGCAACCTGGATCAATCCAATGCCGAAGAATTTCATAGATTGATCCGCCAGCTCAGTACAGATTTTAATCAGACTTTTGTCATCGTAACTCATCAGCCTGACCTGGCTGACCAATGTGATAAGATCCTTACTCTTGAAAATGGATCTCTTCATCTAAGATCCTGATAATTAAGCCTCTTTATCTTTTAATAAACCTGGCTGTATATGGGGTAGACTCGCTATTCAGTTTTAGCCAATACAGTCCGTGAGGCAAGGCTCCGATATAAATGGAGTGTATCTTTTGCCCGGAGGTGACACCTTTTAACATAATTTGCCCTTGAGCATTGATGATGTCCCAACCTGCAGGGGTGTGGGTAGGAAGGTCCATGTATACCAGATCACTTGCTATGGAAGGATATATTTTGAGGGATTGGGTGGGGATAGCTGCCTTTAAGGGAGTAGTCAAAGCATCAAATCGGGTACCCGAATTGATCACCTCATGGGTGCTGGCATTTTGTACAAAAGCCAGGGCATACATTTCCTCTGGTTTCCACCCGTTTTGATCCGTATAGGTAAAAGTAAATTTTTGTTCTTTGGCGTCAGGTATAGTGATTTCCTGGCCGGTCACCGGTGTCAAAAACTTTCGCATGACATCATGATGGTCTAACTCTCCATTGGAAGCTGTAAATCTTAAGTTGCGTTCGGCCAATAATACCATCAGCCTGAGACTACCATTTATCGATCCATTAGGCTTCAGGGTGACAGTCACCACTTTATTAGATTCAGTTACTACCACAGCCAGGGGGCTGGTCTTTTGTATTTCTTTTTTAAGTATTTCTTCGGACACCAGTGGAGTGCCACCTAATGTATTTCCGCCATTGAGCACTACAGAAGGAGACCCAAATATATTATAGTAATTTGCCCGATCCTGATTTTCTATTTTATTGAATTGATACAAGGGACAGCCACTATAGGGATAGGGTGGGTGTATGGACACCCTGTGTACATTTTGAGCGTATTTTTCCATGAGATCGTTGAGGGCAGGATTGCGACTGGCACAGATAGGACACCAGGTATTGGTAAAATGCTCTACCAGGACATATCTTGGTACGGTCTGACCAAAGGCCAGGGCTGTAAAACCAATAAAGCCAACCAGAACCAAAAAATTTTTCATAAAAAGTGTTTGATGTAAAGATATTACTACAACGACGGATAATCCACTTTGGTTGAGAGATCCAAAATTTTAAGAGAGTATAGATTCTATATCCTGATGAATTACTTCAATAAGAGTTTTATAATTTTTGTTAGAATCTTACACACGCTTTGAATGCAGTCCTCAATTATAAATAATTAATATATAGTTAATAATAAATTAAATAATAATATAATATTTAATATTTGGAAGGAGTCATGTAGTTAAGTTAATGTCATTTGATGGTTAATATTTAACTTTAGCCCGCAAACCCAAATTTTTTTAATGACTTTCCCTGATTTTACTTCTGGCGATGTATGGATAAGCCTGCTGACCCTCACTTTTTTAGAGATTGTACTCGGTATAGATAATATCATATTTATCACCATTATTTCATCCAGATTGGATATTAAGGACCAACGACCAGCCAGAAACTGGGGATTGTCCATAGCCATGCTGTTTAGGGTCCTCTTATTATTTGGTATATCTGCCTTTATGGCGATGACTAAGCCGATCATTTCTTTTGATTGGGGCTTTGCTTCTGCAGGCTTTTCGATACAAAGTCTGATCCTGATAGCAGGAGGGTTGTTTTTATTATACAAATCCGTCTCGGAGATATTCGAGAAATTAGAGGGCGAAGACATGCCCAAATCTCATATCAAGTCAAAGGCCCCTTCGTTGATAAGTGCTATCTGGCAAATCTCTATCATCAACCTGGTATTTTCTTTCGACTCTATACTGACCGCTATCGGGATGACTAAAGTGTTGATTATCATGATATTGGCAGTTATTTTTTCTATATTAATCATGATGTGGTTTAGCGGTCCGGTTGGTAATTTTGTCAATCAGCATCCCAGTATTCAGATGCTGGGGCTGTCTTTTTTGATTTTGATCGGCTTTATGTTGATCACAGAAGGGTCGCATGAAGCCAATTTACATGTATTTGGCAATCATCTTGGTACGATTCCACGAGGGTATCTGTACTTTGCTATTGCATTTTCTCTTTTCGTAGAATTTTTGAATATCAGGACCCGTAAAAGGAAAAAGCCTGTCCAGTTGCATGGTGCAGGACAGGAAGCTATATCCGAAGGATTAATGGACAAAATGAAAGAAGGTTAGGAATTGCTGGATCTTCATATTGAAAAAATAAACATCTTGCACTTATCCGCGTTAAAAATTATTTGCTTTTTAAGCTCCTTAGCTTTCTTTTTAGGCTGCCAGGAAAATGCAAAATACCCAGAGATGCATTTCGAAGGCAAGAGCATGGGGACTTCATATCATATCACTATCTACGATCCATCCTCTGATGCCAACAAAGAACAATCGCTAAAAATCTCTGTCGACTCCTTATTATACTGGATTAATCTGGGAATCTCCACTTATGAAAAAAACTCTTTGGTAACCTTTTTTAATCAGAGTCGGAGCCATCAGATCGTTTTTCCGGTAAATGATACTACCCCAGGTGCTTTAGATCACTTTTTCACCAATTTATCCGTAGCTCATCAAACATTTAAGACCAGTCATGGTTTTTTTGATCCTACAGTGATGAAACTGGTTAATTATTGGGGGTTTGGTTATTCCGGAAGGGTCAAAGTTCAAAATCCGGATACCGCTATTCTAATGACTATTCTAAAAAGTACCGGAATGGACAAAGTCAATTACCAATACGATAAAGTCAGTCACCAATATGAATTGTATAAATCAGACAGCCTGATCGAACTTGATTTTGGAGGTATAGGTCAAGGGTATGGCGCAGATATGATCGCTCAGTTTTTAGACCATCGTGGATATAATAGTTTTCTCGCCGAAGTAGGCGGTGAAATGGTAGCCAGAGGAACAAAACCCGATGGTAAAAAATGGACTGTTGGGTTAAACACACCCCTGGAGTCAGCTGCTACAGACGATATTTTTTCCAAAGTGGCCCTTCAGGATGAGGCCATTACAACCTCAGGCAATTATCGAAACTTTTATACTTCAGGAGCTGAAACCTATTCTCATACGATGAATCCCAAGACAGGTTTTCCACAGCGGTCGACGCTCCTGAGTGTGACATTGATCGGATCGGATTGTACGAGTATCGATGCTATGGCGACTGCATGCATGACAGTGGGTATGGACTCCTGTACTGCTATCGTATTGAGGCAAAGCATAGAGGCCTATTATATCTACAGGGCCGGAGACAGTCTGCAAGTGGATATGACCCCGGGCTTCAAACAGTACCTTGTGCCTGAATAAGGCAAAGCGCTTATTTTTCAATCTTAGTTTACTCAAAGTATAAGCATGGACATAGACTTTATCACAAATGATTTAATATTCATAGACATTGAGGCCACCGGGCCTAATTTTTTAAAAGATCGGATCATACAGCTGGCCATGATCAAATACACTCCAGGAGGTGAGCGATTGGTATGGAATGAGCTCATCAATCCTGGTATCCCGATCTCTGAAGAGGCATATGCAATACACAATATTGATGCAGGCCAGCTAGCCCGTAAACCTGGTTTTGGTCTGCTAGCTGACAAAATAAAGGCATTCATAGGAGCTGCGGACTTAGTGACTTACAATGCATATAAATTGGATATTCCAATATTGATGGAAGAATTTGCCAGAGTTGGCATTGATTGGCATATAACGGGCAGAAAAATAGTAGATGCACAGAGGATCTTTCATAAGATGGAGCCCCGTACCCTACGTGCAGCTTTAAAATTTTATAATAATCAAGATCTGATCTCAGCCCATGATGCGCTGGCCGACGCTGATGCGGTCGTGAATATATTCAAAGGACAAATAGAAAGATATCAGAATGCCACGATGACCGACGAAGATGGTAATGAGTTCATCAGTCCGATCAAAGCAGACATCCAGGCCTTACATGATTTTTCCAATGATCCTCAAATGGTCGATGTCACCAATCGCCTTAAACTAAACAATGAAGGAGTGATGGTATTTAATTTTGGAAAATATATAGGACAATCTGTCATAGATGTGTTTAAAAGAGACCGTAATTTTTACCATTGGATTCAGAATAAAGACTTTTCTGTCCAAGTCAAAACCATACTGAAAAAAGTATACAAAGAACATATTGACCCCAAAGTTTAGTTTGCTGTAGCCTGGCAATTTGAGATGAGTTATTGCTACGTTAATAACTTAAATGATTAAAATAAACGAAGCATAATGCCCGTAACTTTGAGGGATATTATATTATTTTAAAGATCAGCGCAATGATAAACACTACGATTTTAAAGAAGGGATTGCAATTATTAGGAGTTTTGGTTTTGCTATCGATGATAGGGCTTACAGCTTGCCATAAAACTGACGATGACCAATCCGGAGATTTGAAAATCAGTTTTTCTCCAAAGTACGGCAGCGAAGATTTTGTGACCTTAAAGTCATTTCCCTATGCCGGGACCCGGGCGATCAAATGGAGCAAGTTTGATTTTTATGTGACCGGGATCAGGCTCGTTTCTGCTAGCGGTAGTCTTGATGTTTCAGATGTTGGAATGATCGATTTTACCTCAACAGATGTCAATAACAGACTGATCAATCTACGGGATATTCCGGCAGGCGATTATACAGGCATTGAATTCAATGTCGGGGTCGGTACCGATCTTAATAAAAAGCAACCCAAAGATTATAGCAGCTCCAATCCACTCTCTTCTACCAGTCATTATTGGGAAGCCTGGAACTCCTATATCTTCTCAAAGATGGAAGGGGTCTTCGATTCATTGGGGACGGGCACTTTTGATTTAGGGTTTGCTATTCATACCGGTACAGATGAATGTTTGCAACGGGTGTCTATCGCAAAGAATATTAAAATCTCAAATGGTGCTTCCTCAGAAATGGGCCTGGACCTTGATATCAAAAACGTATATGCCCCCGGAGGAAGTTTTTTTGATCTGAAAAGCAGCCCGCTTAATCACAATCCGACCAATATTGAGGTGTTGAAATTGTTCAGCTCCAGGCTGGCAGCAGCCATTCAATTAAAAAATTGATCTTTTAAATTTTAATGGGGCCAATAAGGATTATAGGTTTATTTTCAATGCTGGTGATGATCGCTGGTTGCGATTATGATCCAAGTCTGGATACCAAGGAAGACCTTTTGCTCATCCCTTATCAACCGGTATCCCTGGCTACACCATCACTCCCTACTTATCCTGCTATGGAGATTCCTTCCGACAATCCATTGACTCAAGCGGGTGTGGCTTTAGGCAGAAAATTATTTTATGATCCGATCTTGTCAGGAGATTCTACTCAGTCTTGTTCGAGTTGTCATCATTTAAACCAAAGTTTTACGGATGGGTTGGCCACCAGTAAAGGCATAGATGGTTTGTCAGGCAGACGCAGTGCTATGAGCCTGATTGATGCCGGCTTTCAGAGAGCGGGTTTGTTTTGGGACGGGAGAGTATCCACCCTCGAGGCTCAAGCCCTTTTGCCTGTAGAAGATGTGTTGGAAATGCATTTTAATTGGCCTGATGCGATACAAAGATTGCAGCGACATAAAGACTATCCTACGGATTTCAGGAAAGCGTTTGGTATTACGACCATCGATTCTATTACTAAATATCTGGCTGCCAGGGCCATTTCTCAATTTGAACGGACTATGGTCAGTAGTGGTAAGTCCAAGTATGATCTTGCCTTGACTCCCGGCTCAGGAGTATTTTTTACTGAAAGTGAGCTCAGGGGATTTGATATGTATTTTGATAAATCTGGTGGTCGATTGCCAGATGCCGAGTGTTTTCATTGTCACAATGCGCCTTTGATGGCATCTACAGATTTTTTTAATAACGGTATACAACAAGTCAGTTCATTGGATGATTTTAAAGATAAGGGAAGGGGTGCCATTTCAGGCGCAACTGCCGAAAATGGTATGTTTAGAGCTCCGTCCCTGAGAAATATCGTGCTGACTGCACCCTATATGCACGATGGCAGATTCAAGACATTGGAGGAGGTTATCGATCATTATGATTCAGGAGGTTTTCTCGCAGAAAATAAAAATCCTTTCATCCGAAAACTGAAGTTGACCCCTGGCCAAAAACAAGATATCATCGCTTTTCTGCACACATTGACAGACAGCAGTTTTGTGCAAAATCCAGATTTGAGATCTCCATTTTAATCTGCCAAAAATTAAAATATCACTTAAATCAAGTAAGGATATTTCTGAGTCGGTCGTAGTTTGCTCTATTTAGTAGTATTATTCATACATTAAGGGGACAATAAGAAGTTTAAAGACACTTCTTGTAATAAAAACAAACCTCATGTATGATCGACTTTTCAGCATTTTAATCATCCCAGTTTGGATATTGTTGGCTGCCACCAACCTAATTGCTCAACCCACTACCATCAAAGATGTAAGCCCCACAGCAACGACATTTCCAATCGCTTCCAGTGTAAATCACTCTGCCAGCGGCAAAGTATTTAATGTCGCAGGCTCTGCAGACGGCACGAGGTTATATGCAGGATCTCAGGCCGGCATATGGCGCTCTGATGATGCAGGTGAAAACTGGTATCAGATGACCCGACCACAGCCGCCAACAGGCCAAAATGTGGTGCCTGGAGCATTGCCGGCTAGTTTTATCAATGATATAGTCGTATCCCCGGTCGATCCGGATCATGTATATGTATTGGCCTACGAAACTGCAAGAACGATTTCCACCAGTGGAGCTTACCAGTCCCGTGATGGTGGACAGACCTGGAGCCTCATTCAACTGATCGGCAATGGTCTAGGTCAGATAGTCATAGCACCGGATGACCCCAATCTGGTGTTTATAGCCGCTGGAAGTGTGATCCATACCAGCAGGGATGCAGGGGTGAGTTGGACTACAACCAATATGCCCCTGGCAGTCTGGCACATCGCCATTGCCGAGTTGCTAGGTGCTAACAGGAGAGTTTATGCCTTAGGGCGAGGGGTGGTGTTTGTGTCATTTAATGGAGGTGGCACCTGGCACAGGGACCTCAGTGCGCAAATACCAACGATGATTGGTGGCCCTGTGGATGATCACGGTGGCAATAGTGCACAGATCATGGTAGTTATACCAGGTACGACCAATCAAATCATGGTATCGAGCCCGTCCTGGGCCAATGGTCCCAGTTATTGGAGAAACAATAATTTGTTGGATGGAGATGGCGCGATATGCAATACCCATATCATCTACGATGTCAATGATAATAATGGGTATGACGATAGCGATATTATCATCTACGGATTGAAGCTCAGTTCTCTTCCGTCCCTGATCGATATCCCTAAGCTAAAATACATCGATGCTGACTCAAACAATAGGTGGAATGCCAATGAAAGAATCATCTTCGATGCTGATGATAATTCACTCTATCAATCCAGTACAGACATTAAGTACCAATCCTCTCCCGATATTGCAGAAAACACTCCTTTAAAAGATGACCCTAAAATAAAAGCGGTCAATACGGGTAAGCCATTTGGTATACCTTGTACAGACGGTAGTATCTGGTGGGGGATCTATACATTTTTCGATACGAGTGCTGTAAATACTCAAAAATCGTCGTGGCTGCCGGTTGCAGGACCTGCGGTGTACAGAATGACTAACAGTGGCAACGCTTACCTGAATGTCAACAAAACAGCAGATGGCTATCTATTGTTTTTTTCGGATAAAAATCATGTGCATGTCTGTAAAGGATTTCCCTCTCTTTCATTGAACTGGCATAGTTTTAACTCCCGGGACGCTTCTGCTACCAAGCTTGCCGGACAGACCTCGACAGAGAACTATGTACATGTGGACCCTCACGGATTATATGTGTCCAAAGATTTTAATATTAAACTTAAAGCACCCACAGGGGTAGATCCACCCTATAACCAAAACAGGGTGCTGGACCAATTTATATCAGGCAAAGCGTTTGTGCAGTGG